>ERZ1034375.3-NODE-3-length-263987-cov-7.599852_pt1 | contig 263987 bp, 249 predicted proteins | sample MGYA00520585_ERZ1034375 | MGnify/ENA primary metagenome ERZ1034375 (study PRJEB33736, sample SAMEA104288463) | Azolla filiculoides | biome: Urban; feature: water surface; material: ditch water | place: Netherlands | collected 2014 ... | reverse complement strand
AGACCTGAGGGGGATCGGGCTGCCATCCGGAGCCGCTGGGATAGTTCTATCACAACCGCCAGAAGTTTGCTTACAAGTGGGGGTAGAAATAAAAACAGAGAAAATATAAGATATTGAAAACAGATACTTGGTATTAATAGGCGCACAGACACCCCATCCGCCATGTCTGTTATTCCCCACATATGCGCGTTAGCTTGGACTGCTTCTGCCTTGAGCCGGTTTGTGCTCGATGGTTCGAGAATAACAAAAAAAGCCGGCCACAGGGACCGGCTTTGATTGTGGTTCGCGGGCTGATCAACCGTGCCAGTGCATCGGGTTGGCACCCGAGACCGACAGGTAGTTGTAGCCGCTGGCGCCGCGACGAACGATCGTCTTGCGGATATTGTCGAGCACATATTCGCCGGAGCTCGTCTCAGCGAGAAGGACAGCGTGGCCTTCGCCCCAGGACGTGCGGACCACGGCGACGCGCAGAGCAGACGCCGGGAAGCCGGCCTTGATCAGGCGGTGGCGCTTGGTCATGACATAGTCATCGCAATTGCCGTACTTGGCAGCGATCTGCCAGACATTGTGACCCTTCGCATCGGCGCGGTAAGTGATCTGGTGGTTGACCTCGTCGTTGACGCGCTGCAGAAGGTCAGCCATGTGACCCTTGTACGCGACCGAAGAGACGCGGCTGGAGCGGCACTCGGCAGGGTTCATCAGGCAGAAAACCTGGAACTGGAGCGGTGCGTTTGTGCCAGCGGAGCGGTGGCCGAGAGGCCGTGCTGCCGAGCCGAGCGACCAGGCGTTTGCGGACGTTGCTACGGCGAAGCTCATCGTCGCTGCCGCAGCCATTGCGAAAATCATCTTCTTGAACATATTTCACCCTTGTAACAACCGTTTTTGTTTCTTGTTCCAGTCGCCGGGGGCTGTTCTCCCGGTGTTGATAAGACGCTAGCGCAAGGGTTTCGCCAGTCGCTTAAATCAATCATTCGAATTTTATCGAAACCGTCTTTTTTCGGGAATTTCGCGAAAAATCTGTCCGACCACGAAGCAGAATGCCGCGCAATTGTCTCGAATAGACGTTGGGCCACAAAAAAACGCCGGCGCGGTTTTCACCGGCCGGCTTGTTTTCCATAGTGTTGAAATCAAGCGCTTAAAGCTGCCTTCAGTTTCTCGCAGTGCGCTTTCAGCACCTCCATGTCTTCCATCTTCCCCGAATGGGCCTTCAACGGAATACCGTCGAACCTGGGGATGATGTGGAAGTGAAGATGATAGACGGTCTGGCCCGATGCCGGTTCGTTGAACTGGGCAATCTGGATGCCATCTGCTGCAAATGCGACCTTGGACGCGACCGCTATCTTCCGGACCAGCGGGATCACGCGCGACAAGACCTCGGGGTCGGCGTCGAGGAGGTTGCGGGAAGGGGCCTTGGGTATCACGAGTGCATGTCCGGGGGATTGCGGCATGACATCCATGAATGCCAGGGCGTCGTCATCCTCGTAAATCTTGAAAGCCGGAATTTCGCCACGCAGGATTTTGGCAAATATGTTGTCGTTGTCGTAGACCGCGGTCATCGGCTCGGCTCCCTGTTCATGCTGCTGGCGGATGATTGAACGTCGAATGACAGAATTTCAAGCGTCGCTCTTGCGGAATGGACTGTGCTCGGTGAGATAGTCACCGGTTTCCGCAACGGCGTTGCGTTCCTGCTCAAGATAGTCAGCAACGGCGCGCCGCAAGCCCGCATGGACGATGTAGTGGGTGGAGTGGGTCGTGACGGGGAGATACCCGCGCGCGAGCTTGTGTTCACCCTGCGCGCCCGCCTCGACGCGTGACAGCTTGCGATCAAGTGCGAAGTCGATAGCTTGATGGTAGCAGACTTCGAAATGCAGGAACGGGTGATCCTCGACGCAGCCCCAATGCCGACCATAAAGCGCATCGCTTCCGATGAAGTTGATCGCACCGGCGATATAGCGGCCGCCGCGCTTTGCCATGACAAGCAGGATATCCTCGGGCATGCGCTCGCCAATCAGCGAATAGAATGTCCGGGTCAGATAGGGGCGTCCCCATTTTCGGCTCCCGGTGTCCATATAGAAGGCAAAGAACTGATCCCAGATGTCTTCGGTAAGATCGCGTCCTGTGAGCCAATCTATCGTGATGCCGTTTTCGAGCGCATTGCGGCGTTCCTTGCGCAGGTTCTTGCGCTTGGAGGAAGACAGTTCGGCCAGGAATTCGTCGTGGTTTGCATAGCCGTTGTTGATGAAGTGGAATTGCTGGTCCGTGCGGTGAAGAAAGCCGTTGTCTTCCAGAAACGGCAGCTCAGCCTCTGGCATGAACGTGACATGCGCAGAGGATAGGCCGAGCCGTTCGGCCTCGTTCGACAGCGCTCCGGCAAGCGCCAGCTTGAGTTCGGGACGATCGCCCCGGACCAGCAGTCTGGGGCCGGTTGCGGGCGTGAATGGTACTGTTGCCTGCAGTTTGGGATAATAGCGCCCGCCCGCCCGCTCAAATGCGTCTGCCCAGGCGTGATCGAAGACATATTCACCCTGGCTGTGCGACTTGCCATAACAGGGCATTGCTGCAACGAGGCGACCATCCTCCTCGATAAGGATATGTCGAGGCTGCCAGCCGGACTTTGAGACGGCCGACCCGGATTCCTCCAGCGCGGACAAATACGCATGCGAGACGAAAGGGTTGTAGACCTCGCCTTCTCCCCGCGCCACACCGGACAGGCCTGCCCACGCTTCGGGTGCAATCGAGGAAATCGATTCGGCGATCCGGTAGCGTATGTCCATCAGGCGGCGTTCTCCTTGCGTGGATCAAAACCTTCGAATGTCATCTGGTCTGCATTGGCGTAGGTGCGCTCGACTGCCGCCTGGTCTCGCACGGTCCAGGTGATGACCGGGATACCCTTGGCACGCTCACCATCGATAAATGGGTTGGGCAAATGCTGAACACAATAGGATATGAAATCGAGCCCGAGCGCCATTGCGGGGATATGCGCGTTCCAGATTTCCGCGCGGCCACCCTCGGCGGTCAGGCCAACCGGGTAGGGCGCATCGAGCGCCTTCAACTCTTCCAGAAGCCAGACATCAAAACTCATCAGGGCTACATGTCCATCATACCCCTCAAGTGTTTCGAGCACAGCCTCGACGAACCCGTCGTCGTCATCCTTGCGTCCCTTGAGTTCCAGTACGAGCGGAACGCGACCCTTCACAAGATCCAGAAGCTCCCTCAGTCTCGGTACCCGATCCTTCGTGCCGCCGATCGTCAACAGGCCCAGTTCTCCCGAGGACTTGGCGCGCACGTCCCCCGGAATATTGCAAAGGCGCTCTAGGTCATCATCGTGGAAGACGACAGGAACGCCGTCAGCCGCATACTGAAGATCGCATTCGATCGCGAACCCGGCGTCGGCTGCACGTGCGAAGGCGCTGAGCGTGTTTTCCCAGACCTCTTTGTTAATGTCGTGAAAACCGCGGTGGGCGATGGGACGTTCGGTAAGCCATGCGAGCTTGGACATTCGGGCATTTTCCATGATTACGTCAATTTTGACGGACGGGTTGATTGTACGGTTTTATCTGCAGCCATTGAACAGGTTGCGACATCCAAAGAGATAAGGGCAATGTAAGCCTCATTCCATTGGACACGGAGTCGGGTACCGTTGCAACAGTTCCACCATCCGGGTCACTATCCGAGTTTGGTTTTGCTTGACCATTTTCCGTGAACAAAAATATGAATTTTATCTTTGTAATTCAGAAGGTTGTAAATGATTCCTGAACGCAGGTGATAAAGCCACCGGCCTTGACGATTTCATTCTCAACTTCACACAAAAGCATGAAGAAATTCAGGCGCTTCGCGATTGATCTGCCAACAACGCGAGCTGGCTGGATCACGAACGTGATGAAACAGGGCGGTTGCTTCAAACTTGACCCTCGCCTTTTTGCAGGCCAGCATCTATAGCAATGTCCAAGGCCTGGACACATCCGGAGGATCAGAATGCTGCAGCGATACCTGGCAAAGACTTTTTGGGTCAGTGCGACGGGGGTGGCGCTGTTGGCGGGATCTGCCAGCGTCAGCGTTGCGGGTGATCTGATCGCGCACCGCGCCATTTACGATCTGGTTCTCAAGCACGCGAGCGACAATTCCGGCATCGACGACATGTACGGACGCATGGTCTATGAATTCACTGGCTCTGCCTGCAAGGGCTACAATGTGAAATTTCGCTTCATGACTGCAGTCGACATGGGTGGCGAGCGACGCCTGACCGATCAGCAGACGCTGACTTTTGAAGACCTGAAGGCCGGCAAGTTCAAGTTCGAAACAAAGTCATTTTCAAACAACCAGTTGAACCAGGATGTCCAGGGCGAGGCGAAAACAGGGCCGGCCGGTATCATGGTCAATCTGATGGGCGACCAGACCCGCAAGGTCGAGCTTGCCAAGAGCGCCTTTCCGACCGAGCAGATGATCGATGTCATCGATCGGGCCCAGAAGGGCGAGCATTTCTTCGAAACCCGCGTCTTCGATGGCTCCGACACCGGTGACAAGTCGCTTTACACGACCACGGTCGTAGGCAACGCGGTGACGCCGAAGGGCGTGGATGGCGATTCGGCCAAGGCTGGCATGCTTGCCGACAAGAGCTATTGGCCTGTGACGGTCGCCTATTTCGACGATAAGACGGGCAAGGACCAGCTGCCGACATATCGCGTTGCCTTCAAGCTCTACGACAACGGCGTGACGCGCGATCTCACCATGGATTACGGTGACTTCGTTCTGACCGGCAAGCTCTCCAGCATCGACTTCCTCAAGGAAGAGGGCAGCTGCAGCTGAGATTGCGGGGGCTGCGACCTGAGAAAATATCGACAAGAATGCTTGCAATTTGCCGGGCGGCGTTATAAAGGCCGCCCATTCCACACGTGGGGCTTGGGACCATCCGGGAGAAATCCGGATTGTTCCGCCGGTGGCGCGAGAGCGTTCATTGCCTAACGGAGGTTCAACCGGAAAGGATATATAAGGATGGCATTGCCTGATTTCAGCATGCGCCAGCTTCTCGAGGCAGGCGTACACTTCGGTCACCAGACTCATCGCTGGAACCCGAAAATGAAGCCGTACATCTTCGGCGACCGTAACAACGTTCACATCATCGACCTCGGCCAGACGGTTCCGATGCTGAGCAGCGCCCTCAAGGCTGTCAGCGACACGGTTGCAGGCGGCGGTCGCGTGCTCTTCGTTGGCACCAAGCGCCAGGCTTCGGAAATCATTGCTGACGCTGCCAAGCGTTCGGCCCAGTACTACGTCAACTCGCGCTGGCTCGGCGGCATGATGACGAACTGGAAGACGATTTCGAATTCGATTCAGCGCCTGCGCAAGCTCGACGAAATCCTCTCTGGCGAAGCTCAGGGCTTCACCAAGAAGGAACGTCTGAACCTTGAGCGCGAGCGTGAAAAGCTTGACAAGGCTCTCGGCGGTATCCGCGATATGGGCGGCACACCGGACCTGATGTTCATCATCGACACCAACAAGGAAAAGATCGCCATCGACGAAGCAAAGCGTCTTGGCATCCCGGTTGTTGCAATCATCGACTCCAACTGCGATCCGGATGCGATCGATTTCCCGATCCCGGGTAACGACGATGCGTCCCGCGCTATCGCTCTGTACTGCGACCTGATCGCACGCGCTGCCATCGACGGTATCGCACGTCAGCAGGGCGCTTCGGGCCGTGACATCGGCGCTTCTTCGGAAGCTCCGGTAGAGCCGGTTCTTGCAGAGGCTGAAGGCGACGCCTGATTGACCTTGAAAGGCGCGGGGACTCTTCCTCGCGCTGCCTAAGGGCATGAAGTCCCGGGCCGCCAGCGTGGAAATGTCTGGCGGCTTTGCTTTTTTGATAGCCGCACGGTCGACTTCATACCCCTGTAACAATTCACGGGCCACGGTGCCCACAATGAAAGGGTGCGCATTCCGCACCTGTTTGAGAATAAGAGGCGAGACATGGAAATTACCGCTGCAATGGTCAAGGAACTGCGCGAGAAGAGCGGCGCAGGCATGATGGACTGCAAGAAGGCGCTTGCTGAAACCAGCGGCGACATGGAAGCCGCGATCGACTGGCTGCGCGCCAAGGGTATTGCCAAGGCTGACAAGAAGTCCGGCCGCACGGCTGCCGAAGGCCTTATCGGTATCGCCACCGCCGGCCACAAGGCTGTCGTTGTCGAAGTCAACTCCGAAACGGACTTCGTTGCTCGCAACGATGCCTTCCAGGATATCGTTCGCGGCGTTGCTCAGGTTGCCCTGTCGACCAACGGCACCGTTGACGCCATCAGCGCTGCAACCTACCCGGCAACCGGCAAGACCGTCACCGACACGATCAAGGACGCTGTTGCAACCATCGGTGAAAACATGTCGCTGCGTCGCGCCGCCATGCTCGAAGTCGAGCACGGCGTTGTCGCAACCTACATCCACAACGCTGCTGGCGACGGCATCGGCAAGCTCGGCGTTCTCGTCGCGCTGAAGTCGGTTGGCGACAAGGCTGTCCTGAACTCGATCGGCCGCCAGGTCGCGATGCACATTGCTGCAACGAACCCGCTTGCAGTTCGCGCTGAAGAAGTCGACCAGGCTGCTGCTGAACGCGAACGCGCAATCTTCATCGAACAGGCCCGCGCTTCCGGCAAGCCGGACGCCATCATCGAAAAGATGGTCGATGGCCGCATGCGCAAGTTCTTCGAAGAAGTTGCACTTCTTTCGCAGGCTTTCGTCATCAACCCCGAACTCACTGTCGCGGCTGCCGTCAAGGAAGCCGAGAAGGAAGCTGGCGCTTCGATCGAAATCACCGGCATGGCTCGTCTCCTCCTCGGTGAAGGCGTCGAGAAGGAAGAAAGCGACTTCGCAGCTGAAGTCGCAGCCGTCGCCAAGGGCTGATTTCTGCGGCAAGCTGACAAAAGTCAGCCTCCGGTAAAATCGATTAAGGAAAACGAAAGGGCATCGCGTGACAACGCGGTGCCCTTCGTGTAATCGGCATGACCGGGTAGTCGTTTGTCTGGCCCCAACCCAAGGGGCAAGCCGGTCATTTATTGCCTGAAATTGATAATTTGCGGAGCTTTCATGTCCACCAAGCCGCTCTATAAACGCGTACTTCTCAAGGCTTCCGGCGAAGCCCTCATGGGTGAACAGGGTTTCGGGATCGATGTCGCCGTTGCTGACCGCATTGCCGCAGACATCGCCGATGCCCGCGCCATGGGTGTCGAAGTCGGTGTCGTGGTTGGCGGCGGAAATATCTTCCGCGGGGTTGCTGTCGCCTCCAAGGGTGGCGACCGGGTCACCGGCGACCACATGGGCATGCTGAGCACTGTCATCAACTCGCTGGCGCTGGCAACATCGCTGCGCAAGCTCGATATCGATACGGTCGTGCTCTCGGCAATCGCCATGCCGGAGATTTGCGAGAGCTTCTCGCAGCGCGCAGCGCTTTATCATCTGTCGCTCGGCCGCGTGGTGATCTTTGCGGGCGGCACTGGCAACCCGTTTTTCACCACCGATTCTGCTGCCGCGCTCCGCGCCGCCGAAATCGGTGCCGAGGCGCTCTTCAAGGGCACCCAGGTTGACGGCATCTATTCGGCCGACCCCAAGAAGGACCCCCATGCCACGCGTTTCGATCGCCTGACGCACAAGGAAGTCCTCGACAAGGGACTTGCCGTCATGGACGTTGCCGCCGTTGCGCTGGCGCGTGAAAATTCCATTCCGATCGTCGTATTCTCGATTCACGATCGTGGTGGCTTCCCGGCAATCTTGACCGGCGGCGGTCGCGGGACCATCGTAACCGACAATTGACCAAAAGCGGCTGATTCCGCGATTGCGGCCGGCCTGCAGACTGAAGAACGGAGTGAGACAATGAGTGCTGGAGCGGACCTGAACGATCTCAAGCGCAGGATGGATGGTGCTTTGACCGCGTTCAAGAGCGACGTCGCATCACTGAGAACCGGCCGGGCATCGGCCAACCTTCTTGATACCGTAACCGTGGAAGCCTATGGCTCGCGCATGCCGCTGAATCAGGTAGCCAACATCACGGTTCCCGAGCCTCGCATGCTGTCGGTGTCCGTGTGGGACAAGACGATGGTCGGCGCGGTTGACCGCGGCATCCGCGAGTCCAATCTTGGCCTCAATCCAATCGTGGATGGTCAGAACCTGCGTATCCCGCTGCCGGAGCTCAACGAAGAGCGCCGCAAGTCGCTTGTCAAGCTTGCGCATGAGTATGCGGAAAAGAGCAAGGTTGCCATTCGCCACGTCCGCCGCGACGGCATGGACGGCTTGAAGAAGGCTGAGAAGGATGGCGATATCAGCCAGGACGACAGCCGTGTACTCTCCGACAAGATCCAGAAGATGACCGACGACACGATCGTTGAGGTCGACAAGGCGCTTGTCGAGAAGGAAAAGGAAATCATGCAGGTTTAAGAATACCTGCATCTGATTTTGAGGGGAACCGGACCGGAAGGGATGATGGAAGACGCGGAACGCTTTGAAGCGCCCAGGCATGTGGCCATCATCATGGATGGCAACGGTCGCTGGGCAAAATCCCGGGGCCTGCCGCGTGGCTTCGGTCATCGCAAGGGCGTGGAAGCAGTTCGCGAGGCCGTCCGTTCCGCGCGCGAATTCGGCGTCAAATATCTGACGCTTTACGCCTTCTCGTCCGAGAACTGGCGCCGCCCCGCCGAAGAGGTCAGTGACCTCATGGGGCTTCTGAAGCTCTTCATCAAGCGCGACCTCGCCGAACTTCACAGCGCCGATGTCCGAATCCGCATCATCGGTGAACGCGAACGGCTGACGGGCGACATTCTCCAGCTTCTTCTTGAGGCAGAGGAAACGACGCGCGACAACAAGGGTCTCGTGCTTGTCATTGCCTTCAACTACGGTGCGCGAGACGAGATTGCACGTGCATGCCGCAGGGTAGCAGCGGAAGTTGCAGCCGGCCGCATCGCCCAGGATACCGTTGATGCAGAGACGGTCGGTCGCTTCCTCGACACTGCCGATATGCCGGATCCTGACCTCATCATCCGCACAAGCGGTGAGGAGCGTCTGTCCAATTTCCTGCTCTGGCAGGCGGCCTATAGTGAACTTCTTTTCATTCCCGAACTCTGGCCGGACTTTGATCGGGCAATTTTCCGCAAGGCTCTCGAGACCTTTGCTTCGCGCGATCGCCGTTTCGGCGGCGTCGAGAGCCAGGGGAAAGTTGCGGGAAGCAAATGAGCCAGGAGCTCAGGCTTAGGATTCTATCCGCAATCGTACTTGCAGCAATCGTTCTCGTCGGCAGCTGGTATGGCGGCCGCGTATTTGCATTGCTCGCAGAGGCTATTGCATTCCTCGTCTACTACGAATGGACGTCGATGACCCGCGCCAGACATGCCGATCCGCAGGCTTTCTGGACTGGTTGGGTTGTCCTTGCTATTCTCGCCTTTGAGGTTCTGGCCGGAGAGGCCATTCCATTTGACGATTACTATGTGTGGGGTGCGGCCGCGGTCGGTTTTGCCTATGCGGCCATCGTCGCACGCAACAAATGGAATGCTGGCGGCATCGTCTATGCTGGCCTCACCGGACTTTCGCTGGCGGCAATCCGCGGTGACGATCTGAGCGGGCTTGTGGCCATTCTCTACATATTCGCCGTTGTCTGGAGCACGGATATCGCTGCCTATTTCACCGGTCGTGCCATTGGTGGGCCGAAGCTTGCACCCGCCGTATCTCCTGGTAAGACTTGGTCTGGAGCCCTTGGCGGCGCGGTTGCTGCGGTGATCTGCGGACCGCTGTTGGTCCTTTTCTACATGCGCGGTGTATCGATCTGGATCATCGGGCTGAGCATCGTCCTGTCCGTTCTCAGCCAGATTGGCGATCTCTTCGAATCGTTCATGAAGCGTCGATACAAGGTCAAGGACTCCAGCCATCTGATCCCGGGTCACGGTGGCGTCATGGATCGGATCGATGGTCTCGTTTTTGCCTGTTTTGGAGCCTTTTTGTTAAAGGCTTTGATGGTATCGGCCGATGCGGGTGTCGGGGCATTCTTGCTAGGCGGCTCCATCCCGTACTAAACTGTTGCCGGCCAACAAGGCCCGGCCCGGAGGCGAGACATGCAGGCAATCCACTCGGTGACGAACCTTTTCGGCGGATACCTGATTCCGTTCGTGATCGTGCTATCCATCCTCGTCTTCGTGCACGAGATGGGTCACTATCTCGCCGGGCGCTATTCAGGCATCAGGGTTCTGGCTTTCTCCATCGGCTTTGGGCCTGAATTGATTGGCTGGACCGACAAGCGTGGAACGCGCTGGAAAATTTCCGCAATTCCTCTTGGCGGCTATGTCCGGTTCTACGGAGATGACGACGCCTCCAGCAGGCCGGATTTCGACGGGCTGCAGGCAATGAGCCCGGCAGAGCGGGAAACGACATTCATGGGCGCGAAGCTCTGGAAGCGCGCGCTCACGGTCGCTGCGGGCCCCATAGCCAATTTTATCCTGGCAATCGCAATCTTTGCCGTCTTTTTCTGGATTTATGGCAAGCCTGTCAGTGATCCGGTGGTCTTTGAAGTCAAGGCGGACAGCGCCGCTGCGACGGCAGGTTTTCAGCCTGAAGACCGCATTGTCGCGCTTGACGGATCCAAGATCGAAACCTTCTCGGATTTGCAGCGCTATGTGTCCATGCGGCCGGGCATCAAGATTGCTGCGACAGTCGAGCGCGCCGGTCAGACGATCCAGCTGGACGTCACGCCTGCGCCGACTGAGCTCAAGGATCGCTTCGGCAACAAGATCGAACTCGGTATCATCGGGATCGTCAGCAATGCAGACGCGGGTCATGCGCGCATCGTCAAGCTCAACCCGATCGAAGCTGTGGGCGAGGGCGCCCGCCAGAGCTGGTACGTCGTTGCCGGTACATTCGATTACATTTCCAACATCGTGACAGGCCGCATGAAGGCCGACCAGCTGGGCGGTCCCATCCGCATTGCGCAGGCATCCGGCCAGATGGCATCCATCGGCATTTCGGCGCTTTTGCAGCTTGCCGCTGTGCTTTCCGTTTCGATTGGATTGCTTAACCTTATGCCTGTTCCGGTACTCGACGGCGGGCACCTTCTATTCTATCTGATCGAGGCGATCCGCGGTCGGCCAGTTGGGCAAGCTGCACAGGAAATCGCTTTCCGTATCGGGCTTGCGATGGTGCTCTCGCTGATGGTATTCGCCACCTGGAATGACATAGCGAGGCTGATGAGCTAAATTTCGTTGGAAATAATCTATTTACCCTATTTTGAAATGAGCGTGGCGATTGAGCCACTGTTTGAAACGAAGTAAACAGAAATTAACCTCCGGCCTTGCTTGTATGGCAAAAGCCGCTACAACGGCAAACGTGACCGGAGTCGTTCTTTGGGCTGTCTGCGGCCAAGGTGAAAAGGTAAAAAGTGAAAATGAAAACTGGTTCAAAATTTTTGAACGCTGTTTCAGCAGTTGCTTTGTCTGCGGGTGTTGCAGGAGCGGGTTTTGTAACGGTTGCGCCCGAGAGCGCTCAGGCTGCCGTTATTCGTAAGATCGATGTCCGCGGTGCAAACCGGACCGGTGCCCAGACGGTCAAGGACAATCTGACGATTACCCCCGGCAAGGATTTCAGCCCGGCGGATGTCGATGCATCCATCAAGCGTCTCTATGCGACCGGATATTTCTCCGACGTGCGCATCAATGTTTCGGGTGGTACGCTGGTCGTCAGCGTGAATGAAAACCAGTTGCTGAACGCCGTCGTGTTCAACGGCAACCACAAGCTCAAGGACGAAAAGCTCGCAGCTGCCGTCCAGTCGCATGCCATGGGTGCCTATAGCGAAACCCAGGTACAGGCCGACATCGCGTCCATGAAGCAGGCTTATGCCGCCATCGGTCGTTCGGACGTCCAGATCACAACGCAGACCTATCCGGTCGGCAACGGTCGCATCAACCTTGCCTTCAACATCAACGAAGGTGATCGTACCAAGATCGCGCACATCAATTTCGTCGGTAATCATGCATTCGGCGATACTCGCCTGCACAGCGTGCTTTCCACGAAGGAATCCGGAATTCTGTCCTTCATTACCCGTCAGGACGTCTATGACCAGACGAAGCTGAAGGCCGATGAAGATACGCTTCGCCAGTTCTACTACAACCACGGCTACGCGGACTTCCGCATTGTATCCGACGACGTTCAGTTGAACGAAAAGACCAACGAATACACCATCAACATCACCGTTGATGAAGGCGAGCGCTACAAGATCGGCAATGTTGATGTTCAGTCGACGGTTCCTGGTCTCGATGCTGCTGGTCTGAAGGCTCTGGTCGTTACACGTCCTGGCGATACCTATGATGCGCGTGACATCGAGAAGTCGGTGTCGGCCATCTCAAAGCGTGTATCGTCCGCCGGTTACCCGTTCGCCCGTGTTACGCCGCGCGGTAATCGCGATCTCGGCAACAACACGATTTCGGTTGACTACCTCGTAGACCAGGGCGAGCGCGCTTACGTTGAGCGCATTGAAATCCGTGGCAACACTGTGACCCGCGACTACGTCATCCGTCGCGAATTTGATATTGCGGAAGGCGATGCCTTCAATCAGGAAGCTATCCTGGAAGCCAAGCGCCGTCTTGATCGCCTCGGCTATTTCGCGGCCGTAAACATCACGACGGCTCCGGGCAGCTCGCCTGACCGTGTCGTCATTGTGGTTGACGTGCAGGATCAGCCGTCGGCTTCGTTCGGTATCGGTGCCGGTTATGTGTCCGGTGGCGAAGGCTTCGTTCTCGAAGCGTCGATCGAAGACAAGAACTTCCTCGGCCGCGGCCAGTACATTCGCTTTGCTGCAAGCGGCGGTATCAAGACGCGCAACTACATGCTGAGCTTCACCGAGCCTTACTTCCTTGGCTATCGTCTGGCAGCCGGCTTTGACATCTTCAAGACCAGCGACTCGACCCAAAGCAACTACAGTTCGTCGACGCAAGGTTTCGATCTGCGCGTTTCTGCTCCGATCACCGACGAGCTGACGGCAAACTCGACCTACACCTATTCGAAGATTGGCTACACCTCGGACTCGATCGGCGCGCTCTCGTTCCCATACCAGAACGTTGTGAACAACAGCCCGTGGTATCGCTCGTCGATCAGCGCAGGGCTGTCCTACAACTCGCTGGATGACCAGAAGAACCCGCATGAGGGCTTCATCGGCAACCTGACCAACGAGTTTGCAGGCCTTGGTGGCGACTCGCACTACATGAAGCTTTCCGGCAAGGTTCGCTACTACCAAACGCTGTCTGATGATCAGGATATCGTCGGCTCGCTCTCCGTGGGTGGTGGTTACATGAAGGCGCTGAAGGGCGGGTCGCTCGTTTACGATCAGTTCAAGATTGGCTCGAACGAAATCCGCGGCTTCTCATCGACGGGTATCGGTCCGCGTATGGCCAATGGCGATGTGCTCGGTGGTACGACTTACTTCACTGCCTCGGCTGAAGCTACTTTCCCGATCCCGGCGATCCCGGAAGAGTATGGTCTGCGTGGCGCAGTGTTTGCTGATGCAGCAACCCTCTACGGCAACTCGGTGAATCTGGGTACGGATACGGCAAACGGCATTGGCGCCTCCTGGCGTGCATCCGTCGGCGCCAGCGTGATCTGGGCATCTCCGTTCGGCCCGCTGCGCTTCGACTATGCCTTCCCGGTCAAGAAGCAGTCGTTCGACCAGGTTGAAAGATTCAAGTTCGGCATTCAGACGAATTTCTGATAAAGGCAGTCCCGAACATCATACCGGTTATCCGTTCTGGGGCTTGTCCGATGGATAGAGATTTGTTTTTCCCGCGTCACGAGGGCCTAAAGCTCGGTGATCTGGCGGAGCGCTTGGGCGCTTCGCTGCAGGATTCTTCTACAGCTGACAAGATTGTGCGCTCGGTCGCCCCGGTATATCGGGCGGTCGAGGGTGATCTTTGTTATATCATCAGCCGCAAGGCGAAAGATGAACTTGCGACCTGCAAGGCAACGGCGATTATTTGTGATGAAGCTCTGGCGAGTATCGTGCCCGCAGGGGTGGCGGTCATTGTTTCAAAACAGCCGCATCCCGCGTTTGCGCGCGCTGGCCAGTTGCTGCATCCATCCGCGACAAAGCCGGAAAGCATCGGTCATACGGCTGGGATCTCCGACAAGGCCGTGATCGATCCTTCGGCCGCGCTTGAGCCTGGTGTTAGCGTATCTCCATTTGCGGTGATCGGCTCGGATGTTTCCATCGGTGCCGGTACGCATATCGGACCGGGTGCGATCATTGGAAATGGCGTTAAGATTGGTCGCGACTGCACAATCGCAGGCGGGGCAAGCGTTCTGTGCGCGCTGATTGGCAACAATGTCATCATTCACAACGGCGCACGGATCGGACAGGATGGCTTTGGCTACGCGCCGGGTCCGGCCGGCATGATCAAGATCGTGCAGATTGGTCGCGTGATCCTGCAGGACAATGTTGAGATCGGTGCCGATACGACGATTGATCGTGGCACGATGGACGACACCGTCATCGGCGAAGGCACCAAAATCGACAATCAGGTCCAGATTGCGCATAACGTGAAGATCGGACGCCACTGCGCGATTGTCGCGAAGGTTGGCATCGCGGGCAGCGCGATTATCGGCAACGGCGTTCAGATTGGCGGCGCGGCCGGTATCAACGGTCATATCACCATCGGCGATGGCGCACAGATTGCAGCCATGAGCGGTGTGATGTCCGACGTGCCGCCGGGCGAAAAGCTCGCTGGCCAGCCGGCACGGCCGATCAAGGAATTTTTCCGGGAAATTGCCGAGCGGGCGGCTCGTGGCAGAAAGTCAGGAGAGGGCAAATGAGCGAAGAGCAGAAGGTTCAACTGGCGAGCGCCGATATTCTTGAGTTGATGAAACTCTTGCCGCATCGCTATCCTTTCTTGCTGGTGGACCGCATCATCGAGATCGATGCAGACAACTCGGCTATCGGCATCAAGAACGTCACCGCAAATGAGCCGCATTTCATGGGCCATTTCCCGGGCCAGCCAATCATGCCGGGCGTTCTGTTGATCGAGGGCATGGCCCAGACCGCCGGCGCGATCTGCGCTCGTACGCAGGCATCAGGCGCCAAGCTCGTCTATTTCATGACCATCGACAACGCCCGTTTCCGCAAGCCTGTGACTCCCGGCGATCGCGTGGAATATCATGTGACCAAGCTCAAGCAGCGAGGTAATATCTGGAAGTTCCACTGCGATGCCAAGGTGGATGGTCAGCTTGTTGCTGAGGCCGATATCGGCGCCATGCTGCACAGCAAGGAAGACTAATGAGCAAGATTGCCTCGACAGCGCGGATCCATCCCTCTTCAATCATCGAGGAGGGCGCTGAGATCGGCCCAGGTGTGGTGGTTGGTCCATTCTGTGTTGTCGGTCCCAAAGTGACCCTCGGCGCAAATGTCGAGCTTGCAAGTCATGTTGTCGTGACCGGTCGGACAACGATTGGCGAGGGGTCTAAAGTCTCTCCGGGCGCGGTCATCGGTGGTGACTCCCAGAGTGCAAAGCACAGCGCAGTCGATACGACGCTCGAGATTGGTCGCAATTGTGTCATGCGTGAAGGCGTGACCATGAACACCGGTACGGTGGAGCATGGTGGCCGCACGGTCGTTGGCGACAATTGTCTGTTCCTTGCTTATTCGCATGTGGCGCATGACTGCCGTGTTGGCAATCATGTCATCATGTCCAACAACGTTCTGCTGGCCGGACATGTGATCGTCGGCGATCACGCCATCATCGGCGGTGGTGCAGCTGTGCATCAGTTCACCCGGATCGGTAACAATGCCTTCATCGGTGGTCTCTCTGCCGTGGCATATGACGTCATTCCCTTTGGCATGCTGAACGGAAATCCGGGCATCCTGGAGGGCCTAAACGTGGTGGGCATGTCTCGCTCCGGGATCGAGCGCGCCGTCATCCATCGTGTTCGTGCGGCCTACAAGTCGATTTTCGAAGGCGAGAAGTCGGTTCGCGACAACGCGGCTGCTGTTCGTCAGGATTTTGCCGATTGCCCTGAAGCGATGGTGATCTTCGATTTCATTGCAGCCGAATCCGATCGTGCGCTGTCGACGCCGGCGCGCCGGCGGAAGGGCTGACCGATCGTGACTGCCGGACGCGCAAGCATGAACGGCAGGCTCGCGATTATCGCCGGAGGAGGGGTGTTGCCGCTCCGCATCGCCGAGGAAGCGAGGCTTCAGGGCGACGATCCGCTGATCATAGCGCTCAAGAACGAAAGCAACGCGGACTGGTCTGGCTTTGCCAAGGAGATCGCTTCAATCGGCGATTTCGCGCGCATCAGAACGCTTTTCAAGGACTACGGCGTTGACCGTGTTGTCTTGACAGGATGGGTCCGTCGCAGGCCCGACTGGCGCGATATCCGCCCCACATTGAGCTTTCTTGGCCGCGTGCCTTTTGTTGTCAGGACGCTGACGAGGGGTGGCGACAATGCGGTGCTGGAAATGGTCATTGCGCTGATCGAAGCGCTCGGATGCCGGGTCGTCGGTGCACACGAGGTTGCTCCAGGGCTGCTGGCGACGCTGGGGCCTATTGGAGCGGTCAGAGCTGACAAGGACGCGAAAGGCGATATGGCGGTTGCCATCGAGGCGGCCCTGATGCTCGGGCGGCTCGATATCGGGCAGGGCGCAGTCGCTGTTGGCGGACGCATCGTCGCACTGGAGGGCCCTGAGGGCACAGACGCGATGCTGCTGCGCGTCGCCGAGCTCAAGGCAGCCGGGCGCATCTCGAGCCGTCGCAAGGGCGTTCTGGTCAAGCTGGCAAAGCCGCAGCAGGATGTGCGTGCGGACCTTCCGGCCATCGGCACATCGACGCTCGAAAATGCATTGAAAGCGGGGCTTGCAGGCATTGTGGCAGAGGCGGGCCGCTCGCTGGTGCTCGATCGCGCCGAACTGGTTCGCAAGGCAGACGAGACAGGTCTCTTCGTGATGGGGGTTGATCCCGCGATCAAGGAAGGAAAGCCCCTGTGACCAGCCCTCTGAAAGTCGCAGTCATTGCAGGCGAAGTCTCCGGTGACATCCTGGGCGGCGACCTGATCGCGGCCATGAGGAAATGCGGCGTCGAGGTCTCTTTATGCGGTGTTGGCGGCGAGAGGCTTCAGGGTGAGGGATTGAAATCCCTGTTCGATTTTTCCGAGCTGTCGGTCATGGGCGTTGCAGATGTACTGGCAGGCCTTCCGCGTTTCATCAAGCGCATAAGGCAGACGGCAGCGGCTATCATCGCAGCGAAGCCCGACCTGTTGGTCATCATAGACAGTCCTGATTTCACGCATAGGGTTGCCCGCAAGGTTCGGGCGGCTCTTCCTGACTTGCCGGTTGTCCAATATGTCTGCCCCAGTGTGTGGGCCTGGAAGGAGTATCGGGCGACAGCAATGAATGCCTACGTCGATCTGGTCCTTGCCGTTCTGCCGTTCGAGCCGGATGTCATGGCGCGCCTTGGTGGTCCGAAGACCGTTTATGTGGGTCATCGCTTGGCCTCCGATGCCGACGTGCTGAGGGTGCGAAGCGCGCGCGCCGAACGAGATCTGGGCGCAGCCCCGACGATCCTGCTCTTGCCCGGATCGCGCAGTTCCGAGGTCAAGCGGCTGGCCCCGGTGATTGGCGAGATGGCCGGGCAGCTGAAAGCACGGCATCCGGATGCAACGTTCCTTCTTCCCGCTGTGGCGAAGCAGGAAGCTCGGATCCGGCAGGAAATTGCGACGTGGCCGGTCGAGGTCGAGTGCCAAACCGGTGATGCGTTCAAGTGGCAGGCCTTTGCTCGCGCAGATGCGGCCATTGCAGCATCCGGTACCGTGATTCTCGAACTGGCGATGGCCGGCGTGCCCGCCGTCTCGATCTACCGAACGGACTGGCTCATCAAGCTGGTCGCAAAGCGGATCAAGACCTGGACGGCCGCTCTTCCAAACCTGATCGCCGACTATCCGGTCGTGCCGGAGTACATAAACGAGTTGCTGCGCCCCGGTGCGCCAGTGCGTTGGATGGAGCGTTTGATGGCAGATACGCCGCAGCGAAGCACCATGCTTGCCGGATATGCAGACGTCTGGCGAAAGATGGCTCCATCAAAACCGTCCGGCGAACTTGCCGCGGACGCTGTTCTTGCTCTCCTGAACCAACAAAAAAAGCCGACTTGAAGCCGGCTTTTTCGATCATTGTTCCTGTCGCTCAACGCTTGTCGAGCTTTACGTAATCGCGCTTGGGAGCGCCTGTGTAGAGCTGGCGCGGACGACCGATGCGCTGCTGCGGATCCTCGATCATTTCGTTCCACTGGGCAACCCAGCCGACAGTGCGGGCGAGTGCGAAGAGAACGGTGAACATTGTGGTGGGGAAGCCCAGCGCACGCAGCGTGATACCCGAATAGAAGTCTACGTTCGGGTAAAGCTTCTTTTCGATGAAGTAGGGATCGTTGAGCGCGATCTTTTCGAGCTCGAGTGCAACCTGCATCAACGGGTCGTCGCCATGGCCGGTTGCTTCCAGAACCTCATACATGGTCTTCTGCATGATGCGGGCGCGCGGATCGTAGTTCTTGTAAACGCGGTGACCGAAGCCCATCAGGCGGAACGGATCGTTCTTGTCCTTGGCCTTGGCGATATATTCTGGAATGCGGTCAACCGAGCCGATTTCCTGTAGCATATTCAGCGCTGCTTCGTTGGCGCCGCCATGAGCGGGGCCCCAGAGGCAGGCAATACCGGCTGCAATGCAGGCGAAAGGATTGGCACCCGATGAGCCGGCAAGGCGAACGGTCGAGGTCGACGCGTTCTGCTCATGGTCAGCATGCAGGATGAAGATACGATCCATCGCGCGGGCGAGAACCGGATTGACATGATAATCCTCGCACGGAACCGCAAAGCACATGCGCAGGAAGTTTGCCGCGTAGTCGAGGTCATTCTTCGGGTAAACGAAGGGCTGGCCGATATGATACTTGTAGGCCATCGCAGCAATTGTCGGCATCTTCGCGATCATGCGAAGCGAGGCCACCATACGCTGGTGCGGATCGGTGATGTCGGTCGAGTCGTGATAAAATGCCGAAAGCGCACCGACGGTACCGACCATCACGGCCATGGGATGTGCGTCGCGACGATAGCCGGTAAAGAAGCGGCTCATCTGTTCATGAACCATCGTGTGGCGCGTCACGCGCGTATCGAAGTCCTTCTTCTGCGCAGCTGTGGGCAGTTCGCCATAGAGAAGCAGGTAGCAGGTTTCCAGGAAGTCACCCTGTTCTGCCAGCTGTTCAATCGGGTAACCGCGGTGCAGCAGGACACCTTCATCGCCGTCGATATAGGTGATCTTGGATTCGCACGAGGCCGTCGACGTGAAGCCGGGGTCGTAGGTGAACATACCGGTGTGCTTGTAGAGCGCGCCAATGTCGATGACGTCCGGACCGATCGAGCCCTTGCGGACCGGCATGTCGGCCTTCTTGTCATCTGTGGAAATAACCGCGTTATCGGCCATGTTTACCTCCGGGAGTTTCGAATGACGCTGCGGCGCTAACCGCTGTCTCAGAAAAGACTATGGGCAATTTGCTATCCCATTTATTCGCCCCTGCCAAGCTATCCAAAGGGCAAATGTTGCGATGCGAAAACGTGCCGGTCAAAAATAATTTGAACGCATGACCAAAGGGATAATAAGCAAGCCAAATATTAATCGATTGAAATCAAGTCACTGAAATTTCGCCAGATTTGTTCCCGTTTTGAGCGCTTGCGGCATGGTGTGAGGCACGTCAGATTACGCGAGGGACAGGGGGCTTCAACTTGCCATGGTAGAGGGCGGCGTTGAGTCGGAGACACGCGATGACAGGTTCGCGTTGACGCAGCGCGTCAATGCAGCCTGGTGGCACGAGCCTGTTGCAGACCCATCGCCCGAGGCCGCAACTCGCCACCACCTCAAGGGCCTCGTCCTTGGCCTCCGTCAACGCTTGCGTCGACACTATTATGCGCTGGTCACCGCGCTGCGGGACGAAGAGGCCTTTGGACATGTCTTTCTTCTCTACCCGGTTTCCATGATCGCCGGTGTCGTCCTCTGGTTCTCTCTACCGGAGGAGGGACATGGGGTCGAACTTCTTTCCTGGACAACTCTGCTTCTCCTTGCAGGATGGTCAACGCGATATGCGCAGGCGCGCGTGCGCTATCCGGTTCGTCTCCTGCTTTTCATGGCCCTGGGGGCGGTCTCTGCCGAAGTGCAGATCCGCTTGACCGAAACGGTTGTCATCGACAGTCCGGTCACGACGATCGTGACGGCACGGGTGAGGGCTGTGGAAATGCGTGGTCCCACGGATTGGCGGTATACGCTGGACATCCTGGAGACTGAGCGCCCGAAACTGAAGCGACCGCCGACCGGGGCGCTTCTTGGCGTCAGAGGGGCTTCGAGTGCGTTTCATCCCGGCGATGTGATTGCTGGCATGGCGCGACTGCAGCCGCCAGCTGGCCCCGCGCTTCCAGGGTTGAACGACTTCGCATTTGACAGCTATTTCAAGGGAATTGGTGCCATCGGTGGCTTTCTCGGCCAACCGCATCTCGTGGAGCAGGGCGATGCCGATCAGATCCCGGCATTGCTGGCGGCACGCGATTGGCTGGCCACGTTGCGGGTATCCATTGACCGCAGGATTGCTGACGCCATTCCGGGCGATGCAGGCGCATTTGCAACCGCGCTTGTCACCAACGATGCCGCCGCACTTTCCAAGCCAACCTTCGAGGCACTTCGGATTTCTGGTCTTGCACATGTGATTTCCATATCCGGTCTTCACATGGTTCTCGCGGCAGGCATTTTCTATGTCGGTGTCCGCTCGGTCTTCAGCCTGTTTCCACGCTTTATCCAGACCCGGCCGGCAAAGAAATATGCCGCCGCCGGTGCGATCGTGACAAGCTTTCTCTACCTCATGATATCTGGTGCGCCAGTCCCGGCCGCCCGCTCGTTCATCATGCTCTTCATGGCGCTGGGTGGTGTGCTGGCAGAACGACCGGTGCTGACGATGCGCAGCGTTGCGATTGCGGTCTTCGCGGTTGTCATCATCACGCCAGCAAGCATCCTGGGCGCCAGCTTCCAGATGTCATTTGCTGCGGCCGCAGCTCTCGTTTCCGCCTACGCACTCTGGCGTTTGAAGCCGGCGGAGTTCAGTCGCCTGAGGGGCTTGCCCCTCTACGGACGGCTTTTGCCGGTCATCCGTGCGGTCGGCGGCGTCATGCTGACGTCTGAAATTGCTGGCTTCGCCACCGCGATTTTTTCCGTCGCGCATTTTCAGCGGCTGACACTGCTGGGCATGCTGGGAAATGTTGCCGCCATGCCATTCATATCGTTTATCGTCATGCCTGCGGGCTTTCTCGCCATGCTTCTCATGCCCTTCGGACTGGAGGCGCTTCCACTCTATCTGATGGGCAAGGGACTGGAGGCAACGATTGCCATCGCCTATGGCGTCGCAGGTCTTGGCGGCGACATCACGACGGGCGAACTGGCTGCATGGGTGCTGCCGCTTGCCAGCATCGCGTTTGTCGCGGCAATCCTCCCGCGCACGCGACTGCTTCGGCTTGTCGGCGTGGCATCCTTCGCAGTTGTTCTTCTGGGAGTCGTCGCCTTTGGTAGAGTGCCCAAACCGGATATCCTCGTCTCCGAAACCGGTGACATGGTGGCGCTTCGCGTCGATGGCGCTCTGGCCGTCAACGTCTTGCGGCCACCATCCTTCGTCATGGATCAATGGACGAGAGCCGTGGTGGCGACATCCGTGAACAAACCGCAACCGATCGCGCAGCCCACGCTCGAACGGCGGGAAAAGCGCCAGCCGCTGACCGACAAGGATGAGTGGGCGACGGAAGATGCCATGGAGGCGGCAGCGAAGACCGTTGCCGCCAACAGCTTCGTCTGTGCCGGGCGGGATTGGTGCATGGGGCGCATGGCCAACGGCTTGCTGATTGCCACGTTCAACAACTTCGCCTTCCAGGGATCAGCCTGCCGCCAGGCCGACATTGTCGTCGCGGCGGCGCGCTTGAGGGAACCGCGCTGTGGAGCCGACGAGGCGTTGTTGATCGATCGGGAAACGCTAAGACAACGCGGGGCTCTTGCGATCTACGTGGCCAAGGGAGGGCAGGCAGGCGCCCCTTTGGCCAGCGCGCGAAATCTGACCATTGTGGGCGCTATGGATGGTCAGAACCGCCCCTGGAACATGCACCGCTTCTACGACTGGCGGAAAAACAGCTACGACGGACCTTTCGAGCCCGCCGAACCATGATATAAGTACAAAAGAGCGTATGATCTCAGTGATAGCGTCGGATCAGGCCGACAAGCTTGCCCTGGATCTTGACGCGATCGGGACCGAAAATGCGGGTCTCGTAGGCAGGGTTTGCCGCCTCCAGCGCGATGGACGCACCTTTGCGCCGGAACCGCTTGAGTGTTGCTTCCTCGTCATCGACCAGAGCGACGACAATCTCGCCTGGGTTCGCAGAGTTGGTATTTCTGATGATCACCGTATCGCCATCCAGAATACCGGCATCGATCATCGAGTCGCCCTTGACCTCGAGCGCGTAATGCTCGCCATTGCCCAACATTTGCGAAGGCACCGCAATGTCGTGCGTATTGTTCTGGATCGCGGAAATGGGCACACCCGCAGCAATCCGTCCCATGACCGGCACTGTGACGCTTGCATCGTCATTGGCAGGTGCGGGCGCAGGCGGCTTTGGTGGTTCCGGCGTCTTGCCAAGGCTACCCTCGATCACGCTCGGCGAGAAGCCGCGGCGCGGTTGGAGGCTCGCAGTGTAAGCCTCCGGCAGCCGGATCACTTCCAGTGCACGCGCCCTGTTGGGCAGTCGCCGGATAAAGCCGCGTTCTTCAAGGGCGGTGATCAGCCGATGAATGCCTGACTTCGAGGCGAGATCGAGCGCTTCCTTCATCTCGTCGAAGGATGGGGGAATACCCGACTCCTTCATACGCTCATGAATGAAGAGTAGCAGTTCCTGTTGTTTGCGAGTCAGCATGAGGCCTTATCCAAGAATCGGATGAAACAAATCCAGAACGGACACTATATGTTCCATTCTTGTTCTGCAAGCTGCTAATTTTCGCTTAAAAGATCGTATGGGAGACGCAAAAAATAACGCGGAGATTTGCTACGAAAATCCTGCAGGCCAAGGTGATCGTCCACGTCGATTTCCGAGACTGGTATCCGATCCGTCGCTTGATTTCGTCGTGTCGATATTTGCAGCGCCAGCGTACTATGCAAGCGGCGCAGCCTTGCGTTGGCGACGAAAACAAAGTCCGGAAAACCGAAGTCGCTGTGGGGTCTCAGTGCTGTTCGAAGTTAAGTGAGGGGCTGACACAGCCTGCATGAGACCAACGGCTTTCGGCAGCTGCCAGCACCACGAGTGTCAGACACCGAACGATTGATCGGAGCTTGGCGGCTGTGTTCGGATTGGGTAAATCTGGCAAACGCAGATCGCTTGAAAGATCAAGAAAACCACCGATTCCACAAGCTGGCTGTTCCATAATCTATCTTATCTGATTTTGGTATGTGTCCGTCTGTCCTTGTGGCCAATATGACGTCTGACCTCGGTTCTAATGGGTCCCGACCCCGAAGTAGTAAAGTCCGGCTGCGAGTGTGGCCAGAGCCACCGGCAATCCGATCGCCATATTTTTCCGCGCCAGCAGAAAGCTCCCAAAGCCGAGTGCGCCGGCAAGCAGCCGCAAGCCAAGCGGTGATGTTGCCAGGACGCCGCCCGGATAAAGCACTTGATTGGCAATGACGCCTGCAACAAGCGCGGTGGCAACAGAGCGCACCCAGGTCAGCGCTTCTGATCCTTCTGCAAGCTGCTTGCCGCCGATAACACCGAGCCAGCGCCAAAGGTCCGTGCCGAGCGTTCCGGCGACGATGATGAAAACATAGATCCCGATATCCTGTGCAGTCACTGGCCACGCTTTCTCAAGTTGCGGTCAATGACGTAGACCACGCTACCGGCGACGAGACCGGTCACAAGAAGATCGAAGCGCGGCGCAAGCCAGTGGCTGAAGGGTGTCATCACGAGGCCCGCGAGCAGCGCCCAATATACGACCCGCTCACGCGCCGAATCCCAGATCGACATCACGAAATACATCGGCGTGAGGAAATAGAGCGTGCCGGCGGCTATAGGCGGAAGGCTCGAAACGACGCCATAGAGGCTGAAGACCAGGAGTGTATTGACCGACGTCAGCGTGACACCGAACCCCGCGAAGAAGGCAAGCCGCCCTTCCCTTGGGATCAAGTCCGTGCGCTTCAGCGTGTAAACCCAAGCCGTGATCGCAACAAAATGAGACAGGAATATCAGGAGGATAGATGACGTCTTTCGACTCCTGATCTCAGGCACGAGTGCAGCGACCATCGGCGTCATGCGAATGGACGCCAGACTGACAGCAACGAATGCGGCAAGCACGCCCATGCCTGACGTGATCGCACCGACAATGATCAGCTGCGACGGCAGCGCCCAGACGGCAAGCGTCATGAATGCGGCTTCGCCGCGTGTCAGGCCGGATTGAAACGCCAGCGCCGTAAAGCCGGCATAGGCAGTCATGAGGATAAAACCGGGCAGTGACAAGATGCCCTTCATCCCCTCAAGAAACCAGCCTGTCGATGTGGTTGGCAGTCGGTCTGGTGTCACTGTCGAGGCACTCCTGCCCGGTTGAGCCTGATGCCATGACGACAGGTTTCAACGCCACCGCTGTTGCAGAAGATGTGAGAGCTTATTTTCAAGGAATTGAATATGTTGACTTATCAGGATCGTTGCCCGTCGGCATGAACATGGCGCCAAGGGTAACGTTGGCCAAAGGAAAAGATGCCGCGCTTCTGGCGCGGCATCGTTATGTCAGGCCTTCTCGGCCTTGCGGCGTGTCTTCGAAGCTCGCGAAGGGGTCCCCTTGCCCATCACCTCTTCGGCTTCGGGCTTGGGATCAACCTTGGCGCCTTCCGGAATGAAGTCGAGCACCAGGCCATCCTTGCCGGAGGAAACCTTGACGACGCCCCCCTTCTTCAGCTTGCCGAACAGGATCTCGTCTGCGAGCTTCTTCTTGATGTTTTCCTGGATGACGCGCGCCAGCGGACGCGCGCCCATCTTGTCGTCATAGCCCTTCTTTGCCAGCCATTCGACAGCATCGTCGGCCAGTTCGAATGTGACGTTGCGTTCCGAAAGCTGAGCCTCCAGCTGCATGACGAACTTCTGCACGACCTGATGAATGACTTCCGGCGGCAGCGGCGCAAACTGGATCGTTGCGTCGAGACGGTTGCGGAACTCGGGCGTGAACAGCCGGTTCATGGCCTCCACGTCTTCGCCGGAGCGTTTGGAAGAGCCAAAGCCGATAGCGTGCTTTGCCATTTCGGACGCGCCAGCATTGGTCGTCATGATCAGGATGACATTCCGGAAATCGATCTTCTTGCCGTTGTGGTCGGTGAGCGACCCATGGTCCATGACCTGCAGCAGGATATTGAAAATGTCCGGATGGGCCTTCTCGATTTCATCGAGCAAAAGCACGCAATGCGGATGCTGGTCGACGCCGTCCGTCAGGAGGCCGCCCTGGTCAAAGCCGACATAACCGGGAGGTGCGCCAAGCAGGCGCGACACGGTATGCCGCTCCATGTATTCAGACATGTCGAAGCGCAGCAGTTCCACGCCGAGCGACGATGCAAGCTGCTTGGCAACTTCCGTCTTGCCGACGCCGGTAGGGCCCGCGAAGACATAGCAGCCAATCGGCTTGTTCGGTTCGCGCAAGCCGGCGCGCGCCAGCTTGATGGCCGACGACAGCGCATCAATGGCCATATCCTGGCCGTAAACGACAGAGCGCAATTCCTTGTCGAGATTGGCCAGAACCACCTCGTCGTCCTTGGAAACGGTTTTAGGCGGAATGCGCGCCATCGTGGCGATCGTGGCCTCTATCTCCTTGTCGGTGATCGTCTTGCGGCGACGCGACGCCGGCAGCAACATCTGCGCGGCACCCGCTTCGTCGATCACGTCGATCGCCTTGTCCGGAAGCTTTCGGTCGGAGATGTAGCGAGCCGAAAGCTCCACCGCAGCCTTGATAGCGTCGTTGGTGTATTTCAGCTTGTGATAGTCTTCGAAATACGGCTTCAGACCCTTCATGATGTCGATGGCGTCATCGATCGAAGGTTCGTTGACATCGATCTTCTGGAAGCGACGAACCAGCGCCCGGTCCTTCTCGAAGAACTGACGGTACTCCTTGTAGGTGGTCGAACCAATGCAACGGATCGCGCCGGACGACAGCGCGGGCTTGAGCAGGTTCGATGCGTCCATGGCGCCACCGGACGTGGCCCCTGCTCCGATCACCGTATGAATTTCGTCGATGAAGAGAACGGCGCCCGGATAATCTTCAAGTTCCTTCACGACCTGCTTCAGGCGCTCCTCAAAATCGCCGCGATAGCGTGTTCCGGCCAGAAGCGTGCCCATGTCGAGCGAGAATATGGTTGCGTTTTCAAGCGCTTCCGGAACCTTCTTCTCAACGATCCGTTTGGCCAGACCTTCCGCGATCGCGGTCTTGCCTACGCCCGGGTCGCCCACATAGAGCGGGTTGTTCTTGGAACGGCGGCAGAGGATCTGGATCGTGCGGTTGACCTCGTCATGGCGTCCGATCAGCGGATCGATCTTGCCGGTCTTGGCCTTTTCGTTGAGGTTGACGCAATAGGCCTTCAAAGCGTCCTGCTTCTTCTTGCCCTCGCCCTCTTCATGATCATTGCCACGCTGCTGGGCGCTCGGACCTGCGTCATTCTCGTCGGACGCGCCGCGCGGTGAACGCACTTCGCTGGCGCCGGGACGCTTCCCGATGCCATGCGAGATGTAATTGACCGCATCGTAACGGGTCATTTCCTGTTCCTGCAGGAAGAAGGCCGCATGGCTTTCCCGCTCGGCGAAGATTGCGACGAGAACATTTGCGCCGGTGACTTCTTCGCGGCCCGAGGACTGCACATGAATGACGGCGCGCTGGATAACACGCTGGAATCCAGAGGTCGGTTTGGAATCCTCCTCGTATCCAGTCACCAGGCTCGCAAGTTCGTTGTCGATATAGTCCGTTACTGTCTTCTTGAGCGACTCGAGATCGACATTGCAGGCGCCCATGACGGCGGCAGCATCGGTGTCATCGATCAGCGCCAGCAACAGATGTTCCAGCGTCGCATATTCATGGTGGCGTTCATTGGCGAATGTCAGGGCCTGATGAAGCGCTTTTTCCAGACTGGGAGAAAATGTCGGCACGTTAAACCCTCACTTCTTTTCCATGACACATTGCAGCGGATGCTGGTGCTGCCGGGCAAAATCCATCACCTGGGTCACCTTTGTTTCCGCGACTTCGTACGTAAAGATGCCGCATTCGCCGACGCCATGATTATGGACATGCAACATGATGCGGGTCGCCGCCTCCCGATCCTTCTGGAAGAAACGCTCCAGAATGTGGATCACGAATTCCATCGGTGTATAATCGTCATTGAGGAGCAGAACGCGATAAAGGCTCGGACGCTTCGCCTTCGGCTTCGTCCTTGTGATGACTGCGGTTCCGCGGCCTGGGCCGCCTGTGTTGTTGTCACCATCGCTATCCGCCTGCATTGTGACCGGCGAGACGATCATTCCCGAATTACCTCCTTCGCATCCCTTCCAGGATGAAAAACGAATTGTGCGTCGCGATAGACGACGCCTCGTTAACTTAAGTGCTTCGTTTACGCATTTTAAGCCCCCTTGCAGGCTCCGCAACGGGAAAACGCAAGGAAGCCAGTCGGCCATCATCATTTTCTGGTGATTGAAGCGCACTTTCTCTGGTGGTTTCTAGAGCACAAACAAAAAAAGCCGGCCTTGCAGGCCGGCTTTTCAAATTCAATGTCTCGCCTTCTGTATCAGGCGGCGTTCGACATCTGCTGTGCTGCGTCGCGTGCCTTGCCGAGGAAAGACTCGTAAGGCTTGTAGGCCACCTTGGCCAGATCGGCATACATTTCGCTAACCTTCTTGGCTTCGGCAACCATGTTCTCGAAGGAAGACTTCACGAATGCTGTCTGCAACTCGACGGCTGCCTCGACGCTCTTCACGGAAGCCAGCTTCTCGGCGTGAGCGACGCCTTCCTCAAAAGACTTCTTGGTGTAATCCGCAGTTTCGGTTGCGATTGCCTGAAGGCTCTGGGACATCACGGAGTAGTTCTTGAGAACCGCTTCCATGGCTTCCTTGCTCTTCTGGCTTGCATCATCAAAATTAAACATGCGCTGTTTCCCGATGTTGGACCAATAACCCTATATTATGTGCACCGCACAAAAAGTCAATGGAGCCGGTTGTGTCTTATCGGGAAATAATAAATAAAAACAATTGACTTATAGCAAGTTCAATCGCTTTTCTCGCATTGTGCGGCGCAATCAACTCTCTGCGCCGCAAAGCTTTTTTCCGATATCGTCAGAGATCGATGTCAAGAATTGCCATGGTGAAATTGAACGAAAGTTCGCCTTCGTCCTCATCGCGATAAATCACGCCCAGGAACTCGTCTTCGAGATAGACCTCTGCCGAGTCATCCTTGCGCGGACGTGCCTTGACGACCAGTTGCTGGTTCAGATTGCGCTTGAGATAGGCTTCAAGCTTGCGGATTTCTTCCGGCTTCACGGCGTTGCTCCTTGTTGTCTTGTCGATTGTGGTTCGGCTTTTGGCACGTTGGGCGACGGGCTGTAAACCCCCGTCTTTTTCCCAATAATTTCATCCAGATTAATCGAAGAAATAAAATTGAGATGATTTACTTTCTGAGGCCAAATATTTCCGCATAAGTCGCTAAATTGCAGTCAAGAAAGAGAGAGTTAATTAGGAAATTGACGATCTATAATCACCCGTCTTGGTATTTGGTCACGGTGAATTCGTGGCCGGTGTTGTTGGAATGGTGATGGCTGAGTTCACTCGAGAGATCAAGGTTGCGCAGGCGAAGTCCTCGCTCTCCGGCCTTTATATCTCCCTGTCGGCCAATTGCTTCATTGCGGCGTCGATCGTTTTCCTGCTGCTGCGCGGCGGCCTTTCCCGCGTCGAGATATTTGTATGGCTTGCCAGCGTCGTGACGATCAACGTTGTCAGATTGGCTATTGCTCGTAAGCTTATAGCAGACGAAAGCGCACAATGGCGGCCGGATTGGGTCTTGCGTTACGTCTTCGCCGGCGCCCTGATTGGTGGTCTCAGCTGGTCCGCCATTCCGATATTCTTCGCTGACTTCGGCAGCGGTGGTGGCGACAGCTATGTCGTCTTCATCATAGCAGGGATTTCAGCAGGCGCGTTGATCCAGAATACGGCCTATTCTCTGGGCGCACTCGCATTTCTCGCGCCTCCGCTTGTAGCCGTCGACGGCATGATGCTTTTTTCCGCGACAGCGACAGGTCTCGTGGTGGGTAGCAACACCCTGCTCCTGACGTTGATGATGGTGCGAAGCAGCTTTGCTGCGCAGCGCGAGTTCATCGAGCGAACCCGCAATGCCTTGACTGCACAGGAAATGGCGCGTTCCCTCGGTGAGGCCAACACTCGCATCATCGAAACCAACGTTCAGCTCGAGCACCTTGCCAACACCGACACGCTGACGTCTCTGGCCAACAGGGCGGCATTCAACGCTGAACTGACCCAGCGTCTGGAGATGACATCACCGGGTCGCGAAATCGCGTTGATCCTTTTCGACCTCGATCGCTTCAAGTCTGTCAATGACACGTTCGGCCACAAGGCCGGTGACCAGTTGCTGATCGCCTTTGCCACAGAATTGAAGCGCCTTTCCCGGCCTGGTGAGCTGATTGCGCGGCTTGGCGGTGACGAATTTGCCATCATTGTCACCGGCGCGGATGTTCGCAGCAGGTCGGAAGCTCTTGCAGCAGATGTCATTGCAAGTTTTCAGGATCCAGTCATTTACGGCAACATTCGGACGCGCAGCGGGACAAGCGCCGGCATTGCAATCGCGCCGGAGCACGCCTCCGACAAGGATAGCGTATTTGCCTGCGCTGACCTCGCACTCTACGAATCCAAGAATCGCGGCCGGCGTCATTTCACGTTCTTCCAGCCGTCGATGAAGGAAAGCTTCAACCGAAATTCAAAGGTCGAAGCACTGTTGCCCGGTGCAATCGAACGTGGCGAACTTGCTGCGGAATTCCAGCCGCAGATCAATATGCGCAGCGGAAAGGTCATCGGGTTCGAGGGATTGGTACGCTGGCGGCATGAAACGTTGGGCTACGTGGAGCCCACCGAAATCCGCGATGCCGCAGCCAATCTGGGGCTTTCCAGCCAGTTGACCCGCTTCATGGCCATAGAGGCATGCAAATTCATCGACCAGATTGACGTCGAGGGCGGTGGGACCCTGCCCGTAGCCATCAAGCTTTCACCTCGGGAATTTGCCAACACTGCCACCGCCGATCTGCTCATATCGGTGGCCGACAGTCGCAAAATCAATCCTGGCAGACTCGAAATCGAGATCACGGAAGAAACACTTCTCGATTCAAAGGCGGCCAGCGGCCAGCTGCTGCGTTTGAAGGAGGCAGGGTTTCGTTTGGCCGTCGATGATTTCGGGATGGGACACGCATCGCTCTCCTATCTGATCGACATGCATGTGGATCGTCTTAAAATTGATCGCAGGTTCGTATCCGGCATTGCGCGCAGCAAGCATCTTCAGGCACTTGCCACCGCCCTTGTTACCTTGTCGCGGTCGCTGGAAATCGACATTATGGCTGAGGGCGTGGAGATGATGGAAGACGCCCGTCGCCTCGCCGAACTGGGTTGCACTGACGCGCAAGGGTTCCTTTTCGCAGCATCCATGACACCACGCGACGCCGTGGCCTGGTTGTCACGAAACAGGCGCTCGCCAGCCGCCATCGCCGCGCTGTTTGCAAATGAACGCCCGCTTCACAGCTGATCGCGATCCATTCTCGTAAGGTCTGTCGCAGGCGCCGAAAAGCCGCGTAGCCCGCCTGAAAATCGTCAGGTCGACGTTTTTGCCGTCTCTCGGATCTCAAGCCTTCCAGTCCCGCCAAGTTTGCTTTATGGAAGTCGCCAAACTTTCATAATGAACGCTTCGCGCGTTTTGACTTCATGCGAGGAAACAGTCCGAAATGCTGAATATCTTGAGGCGCGGTGCGCAAACCTGGGTCGCAAAGATCTTTTTTGTCTTTTTGATCGGCTCGTTTGGCGTCTGGGGTATCTCGCGTTCGCTCGTGGCCAGCACGCCCGACGCCGTGATGACCGTTGGCGATGAAAAGATCGGCACGCGCGAATTCCGCATGGCCTATGAGCGCCAGATCATGATGGCGTCTCGCCAGTATGGCATGCGCCTGACGCCGGACCAGGCCCGCGTCCTTGGTGTCGAAGGTCAGGTCTTTGGACAGCTCGCAGCCGGTGCTGCTCTTGATCAGCTCTCGAAGTCGATGAAGCTTGGGCTGTCGGAAGCCCGCCTCGCCCAGCAGATTTCGGAAGAGCCGGCATTCCGGGCTCCCAACGGGCAGTTCGATCGCCAGGTATTCTCCTCGACGCTGCGCAATGCAGGCCTGACGGAAGCCGACTATATCAAGAGCCAGTCCAAGGCAGCTGTTCGCAGCCAGATTGTTGACGCGATTGCAGACGGCTTCAAGGCACCGAAGACGATGACGGACGCCATGGGTGTCTACCGCACCCAGACGCGCGATATCCGCTATGTGCTCGTCTCGGCCTCCAATATCGATCCGGTCAAGCCGCCGGCCGATGATGTGCTTGCCAAATGGTATGACCAGCACAAGCAGGAATACCGTGCACCAGAATATCGCAAGTTCACCTACATGAAGCTCGAACCGGCCGATATCGCGGATCCCGCAGCCATCGCCGAAGCCGACGTGAAGGCAGATTACGAGAAGAACAAGGCGCGTTATCTCATCCCGGGTACGCGTACGATCCAGCAGCTGACATTCAACGACAAGGCGTCCGCGGACAAGGCCGCCGCGCGCCTGAAATCGGGTGAAGCAACCTTTGACAAGCTCGTTGAAGAAAGCGGTCGCAAGATTGCTGACGTAACGCTCGGAAATTTCGTCGAAGCCAAGTTCCCTGATCCGAAGACGGCGAAGGCTGCGTTCGCCATTGCCACCGAAGGCGGCGTCAGCGATGTCGTCGAAGGTGCATTCGCTCCGGTCATCCTGCGCGCAACGGACATCAAGCCCGACGTCCAGAAGAGCTACGACGACGTCAAGGACGAGATCCGCAAGGACCTCGCGGTTGCCCAGGCTGCTGATGAAGTCATGAACGTTCATGATCGTTACGAAGACCTTCGTGCCTCCGGCACGACGCTTGAAGAAGCCGCCAAGCAGCTTAAGCTGAAGTCGGTTCAGGTCGGCGATGTGGACTCTTCGGGCAAGGACCTGCAGGGAAACGATGTCAAGGACCTGCCGGAAGCCAAGAAGCTGCTCGAGGCCGTCTTCAAGACGGAATCCGGCGTCGACGCCCTGCCGATCAATACGTCGCAGGAAGGCTACATCTGGTTCGACGTGCAATCGGTTACCCCTGAACACGACCGCAAGCTGGATGAAGTCCACGACCGCGTGGTCAAGGATTGGACGGACGAGGAAACCCACAAGGCTGTGGGCGCCAGGGCAGACGAACTCCTGAAAAACCTCAAGGCCGGTCAGAAGCTCGATGACCTTGCCGCATCGCTGAAACTGAGTGTCGAGGAAAAGACGGGCCTCAAGCGGACGTCGGAAGATGCGACCCTTGGCCGTGAAGCCGTATCGGCTGCATTCGGTGGACCGGAAGGCTTTGCGACGAGCGCCTGGACCGAGGACAAGAGCGAGAAGATCGTCCTGCAGGTTACCGCCGCCGGTGTCGACACGACGACTGATCCGCTGGCTGATGACAGCAAGCAGGTCCAGCAATTGGCAAACGCCGCCGGCGACGACATGCTGGACCAGATGGTGACCGCGCTGCAGACCAAGTACGGCGTATCCGTCAATCAGGCGCTTGCCCAGCAGGCGATCGCCCGCTGAGACCGGAGACAAGTCCATGGCGGACCTGAAATCGCATATCGCAAAGGTGGCGAACGGCGAAGGCCTCTCCACCGAAGAGGCGCGTGAGGCCTTTTCGATCATCATGAGCGGCGAGGCGACGCTGGCGCAGATCGGCGGCTTCCTCATGGCGTTGCGCGTCCGTGGCGAGAAGGTGCCGGAAATCACCGGCGCCGTTGGTGTCATGCGCGAGAAGATGCTGAAGGTCGAGGCCCCCGCCAACGCGATTGATATTGTGGGCACCGGGGGCGATGGCACCAAGACCTACAATATTTCCACCCTCGCCTCGATCATTGTCGCGGGTGCGGGCGTACCTGTCGCCAAGCATGGCAACCGTGCGCTGTCCTCCAAGTCCGGTGCGGCTGATGCGCTCGGAGCGCTTGGCATCAAGCTCGACATCGGCCCGGAGGCCATTTCACGGTGCATCAATGAGGCAGGCATCGGCTTCATGTTCGCCCAGCTTCATCATTCGGCCATGCGCCACGTGGGTCCTGCACGCGCTGAGCTAGGCACCCGCACGATCTTCAATATCCTCGGACCACTCGCAAATCCGGCAGGCGTCAAGCGCCAGTTGCTGGGTGTCTTCTCGCCGCAATGGCTGCAGCCTATCGCGGAAGTCCTGCGCGATCTCGGTTCGGAAAGCGTCTGGGTCGTCCATGGCAGCGGGCTCGATGAAGTCACCACGACCGGCGTTACAGACGTTGTCGCACTCGAAGATGGCAAGATCCGCTCCTTCAGGCTGACGCCCGCAGATTTTGGTGTCCCTCATGCGACGCTCGACTCCATTCGAGGTGGTGATGGGGAGGAAAATGCGCGTGCGCTGAAGGCCGTCCTCGCCGGCGAGCAGAATGCCTATCGCGATATCGCGCTTGCAAATGCCGCAGCCTCGCTGGTCGTTGCGGGCGCTGCGGACAGCATCAAATCCGGCATGACACGCGCCATCGAGAGCCTCGAGAGTGGCGCTGCACAGCGTGCGCTCGACGGGCTGGTTGAAGTCTCCAATTCCGCCGCATGAGGCGTTGTGCTAAGGTCACGTCATGACTGATATCCTGAAGAAAATCGAAGCTTACAAGCGCGAAGAGATCGCTGCGGCCAAGACGCGCGTCTCTGTCGAGGAACTGAAAGCGCGGATTGCTGACGAGGCCCCTGCCCGCGGTTTTGAAAACGCGTTGCGTGCCCGCAAGGCTGACGGTCTCTTCGGCCTGATTGCCGAAATCAAGAAGGCAAGCCCGTCAAAGGGCCTCATCCGTCCGGATTTCGATCCACCATCGCTTGCTGCAGCTTACGAGGCCGGGGGTGCGGCCTGCCTTTCTGTCCTGACCGACACGCCGAGCTTTCAGGGCGCTCCGGAGTTCCTGACCGCAGCCCGCAAGGCTTGTGCACTGCCCGCGCTGCGCAAGGACTTCATGTTCGAGAGCTACCAGGTCTATGAAGCGCGCGCCTGGGGCGCCGACGCCATTCTCCTGATCATGGCAAGCCTTTCGGACGCCGAAGCGCACCGTCTGGAAGACAAGGCCTTCGAACTTGGTATGGACGTGCTCATCGAAGTACACGACGCCGCGGAGATGGAGCGGGCGCTGAAGCTCTCCTCGAAGCTCGTCGGTATCAACAACCGGAACCTTCGCACGTTCGAGGTGAGCCTGACCGTCAGCGAAGCGCTGGCTTCCATGGTTCCGGCTGACCGCCTTCTGGTTGGCGAAAGTGGTATCTTTACCCATGAAGATTGCCAGCGTCTCAGGAACAGCGGCATCAGCACCTTCCTGGTCGGGGAAAGCCTCATGCGTCAGACGGATGTGACCGCCGCCACGCGCGCTCTCCTGACCGGGCAGAGCGCGAGCCTCGCTGCGGAATGACGGCAAAGCTCACCCACATCACCGAGAAAGGCGACGCCCACATGGTTGATGTGGGTGCCAAAGCCGAAACCGAGCGTAGTGCCACGGCCGAAGCCTTTATCCGCATGCTGCCAGAAACTCTGGCGCTGATCCGTTCGGGATCTTCGAAAAAGGGCGATGTGCTCGCGACTGCCCGCATTGCAGGCATCATGGCGGCCAAGCAGACATCGTCGCTGATCCCTCTGTGCCATCCGCTGATGATTTCAAAGGTGACTGTCGAGATCGAGGAGGTTGCTTCGCTTCCGGGTTACCGTGTCGAGGCGACCGTGAAACTCACCGGCAAGACAGGCGTCGAAATGGAAGCGCTGACAGCAGCCTCGGTAACTTGCCTGACGATCTACGACATGGCGAAGGCCGCCGAAAAGGGCATGGAAATCGGCCCGATCCGGCTTCTCAACAAATCCGGCGGCAAATCGGGTGACTATCAATTCCAGGGCAGCGTGGCCGATGACATTGTTGCCGGTTGAAGAGGCGCTGAAGCGTCTGCTGGAGATGGCGAAGCCCATCGCTGATGGCGAACAGGTGCCCCTGGCGAGCTGCCCGGCGCGCGTTCTCGCAAAAGACGTTGCGGCGCTTCTCACCCAACCGCCATTCGACGCATCCGCCATGGACGGTTATGCGCTGCGCGCTGCTGATGTTGGACCCGAAGCGCGCCTGAAGCTTATTGGTGAATCGGCTGCAGGGCGTGCCTTCTCTGGCGTCGTGGGCCCGGGCGAAGCAGTGCGGATCTTCACAGGCGCACCGGTTCCCGAAGGCGCCGATGTCGTTCTGCTGCAGGAAGACGCTGTCATCCATGACGACGGGACGATCGGCATGACGTTCTTCCCGGAAAAGGGCCGCCACATCCGCCCGAAGGGTCAGGATTTTCTCGAGGGGCAAACGGTCATCCACAAGGGCGCCGTTCTGACCCCGCCACGTCTCATGGTGGCTGCGGCCATGAACCACGCGGCACTCCCGGTTTTGCGCAAGCCAAGGGTCGGACTGCTCGCCACCGGTGACGAACTGGTGCGTCCAGGCGACCCTCGTGGAGACAGTCAGATCATCGCGTCGAACACCTATGCGGTCGCTGCGATTGCTCGCAATATGGGTGCTGATGTTGTTGACCACGGCATAGCACGCGACACGATGGACGATCTGGATGAGGCTATTGCGCGGGCCGGAGCCGAGAAACTTGATGTTCTCGTGACACTGGGCGGTGCATCAGTCGGTGATCATGATCTCGTCCAGAAAGCATTGAAGAATGCCGGGATGGAGCTGAATTTCTGGCGCATCGCCATGCGCCCTGGCAAACCCCTGATGGTCGGAATGCTGGACGACATGATCGTGCTTGGCCTGCCGGGCAATCCTGTCTCGAGTCTCGTCTGCGCAACTTTGTTTCTGGAACCGCTGCTGGCTGTTCTGGGTGGTTATCCCGCGCCCCGTCGGGAGGTGGACGTGATCGTCGCAGCCGATCTGCCGGAAAATGATAAACGCCGCGATCACCTTCGAGCGACCCTTGAACGCGGAACCGATGGCCGTCTTGTCGCAGCACCCTTCGGCAAGCAGGACTCATCCATGATGAACATCCTGTCGCAATCGGGTTGCCTAATCATTCGAGAGCCCTTTGCTCCGGCGCTTGTCGCTGGAGAGACGGCGAAAGCCATCCTTTTGCGCGACCCGTCCATACCGTGACAGATCAGGGCAGAGCCCTCGGGACGGTCTCGACGAGTGTTTCTGCCGTCAGCCCCCTGCCCGCCATCTGCCCTGCTCGTCCGTGGATCCACACGGCGGCACAGGCTGCTTCAAACGGCGCAACACCCTGCGCCAGCAGTGCTCCGGCGATCCCGGAAAGGACATCGCCAGAACCGGCGGTGGCCAGCCACGGCGGCGCGTTGGCGTTGATGACGGCACGCCCGTCGGGTGCCGCAACCACCGTGTCCGCCCCCTTGTAGACGATGACCGCGCCGGAACGTGCTGCAGCCGATCGTGCGCGGGCGACCTTGGAGCCGGACTGGTCCGCGAGATCCGGAAACAGCCGCCGGAATTCGCCCTCATGCGGCGTCATGATGACACCTGCGGCGGCGCGCCGAATGGCCCGAAAGATCGCTTCGGGTTCTGCTGCGATGCTGGATATTGCGTCGGCATCAATCACCAGGGACTTCGCGAGCAAGCCCTCAACCAGTTCCCGCAAGGGAGCGCCACTGCCATATCCCGGTCCCGCAACGAAGGCGGTCACTCGCGGATCAGACAGGAGCGTGCGCAACGTTTCGGCGTTCGCCTCGCGAAGCATGACAGCAGTCAGGTGTACGGCATTCACGTCCAACGCATCAGTCGGAGAAACCAGGGTGACGGCTCCCGCACCAGCCTTGAGCCCCGATTCGGCGGATAGTCGCGCTGCGCCAGAACTGGTCGGCCCGCCTGAAAAGACTGCAAGGTGACCGCGCGAATACTTGTGGTTCGATGAGCCGGCCGCGGGAATCGCATCGGACCAAGGCGCAGGACTATTTTCCCATAGCATTTCGGTTCTTGCCAGGATCAGGCGTTCTGGAATTCCGATATCGACCACATGGACCGTGCCTGCCTGTTCGCGCCCCGGAAGCAGCAGATGTCCCGGCTTTCGGGTCATGAAAGTCACGGTATGCTCCGCGACAAAGGCTGAACCTCGTACCTCTCCGCTCTCACCGTCAATGCCGGAAGGGATGTCGATGGCAATGACCGGCAACCGCAATGCCGTGACGGCCTCAATGATGCGCGCCACATCACCCGGAACCGGTTTGCTCAGCCCGGCACCGAACAGCCCATCGACGATGACATCACCTCGGATGGGTTGATAGGCCTCCAGCGGTTCCGTCTCGCCGCGCCACGACTGGAATGCCAGCAGCGCATCTCCCTTGAGCCTGTCAGCACCGATGGCGAAGAGCGCGACATCGGCGTGCGAATCCATCAGCGCCGCAGCTGCGACGTAACCGTCGCCACCATTGTTGCCCGGTCCGCACAGGATCACAAAGCGACGGGCATCCGGATAGGCGCGAAGAGCCAGTGCGGCGACTGCATTGCCTGCATTGCGCATGAGGCTGAATGACACGATCCCGCTCGCTGCAGCGTCGGCATCCACCCTCTGCATTTGCCGTGGACCTACTAGAAAATGGGCAAGTGCCGGTTTCTGCACGTCAATGCGTTCCTTGTTTTCCCGATTGCACGAAGAGAATTGAATACTTTATGTGCATTTGAGCAGAAAATAGGCGCTCAACCAATCCGCACTCACACACAAATGGCCGCGGATTCCCTCACCTGATTATCATTCGATTCATTTTCACGCGAAATTCATCGAACGCTACTGGTTTTTTCGCCCTTTTTGAGTGAAAACTCATGAAACAGCGTCGCTTCTCGCCGAAAAAGTTTGAAAACACTCCGCGATTGGCATGATATCTGCATAATGTTCGGCGCGAGAAGAGTCTCGCGTCAACGGGAGAAGCGGAGAAACATTTTCTCATGAAAAAGATCGAAGCGATCATCAAGCCTTTCAAGCTCGACGAAGTTAAGGAAGCACTCCAGGAAGTTGGATTGCAGGGTATCACGGTCACGGAAGCCAAGGGCTTTGGCCGTCAGAAAGGTCATACGGAACTCTATCGCGGCGCCGAATATGTCGTCGACTTCCTGCCTAAGGTGAAGGTCGAGGTCGTGCTCGCGGACGAGAATGCGGAAACCGTCATCGAGACGATTCGCAAGGCGGCTCAAACCGGCCGCATCGGGGACGGAAAGATTTTCGTTTCCAACGTGGAAGAAGTCATTCGTATCCGCACGGGCGAGACCGGTCTGGACGCGATCTGATTTCATTCCTGACGGTTTGAAAAAGGGACTGGAAACATCTGTCGTCATCAAAAAAGGGGTAAACCACATGACGAGTGCGAACGATATCCTGAAGCAGATCAAGGACAACGACGTCAAGTTCGTCGACCTCCGCTTCACGGACCCGAAGGGTAAGCTTCAGCATGTCACCATGGACGTTGCGTGCGTCGACGAAGACATGTTTGTCGACGGCGTCATGTTTGACGGTTCGTCGATCGGAGGCTGGAAGGCCATCAACGAGTCCGACATGGTGCTCATGCCGGATACGGCGACGGTCCACATGGACCCGTTTTTCGCACAGTCAACCATGGCCATCATGTGCGACATCCTCGATCCGGTCACAGGCGAAGCCTATAATCGCGATCCGCGTGGCACCGCCAAGAAGGCTGAAGCCTATCTCAAGGCTTCCGGCATCGGCGACACGATCTTCGTTGGTCCCGAGCCCGAGTTCTTCGTTTTCGATGACGTGAAGTACAAGGCCGATCCGTACAACACGGGCTTCAAGCTCGACTCCACCGAACTCCCCTCCAACGACGATACGGACTACGAGACCGGCAACCTCGGTCACCGTCCGCGCGTCAAGGGCGGCTATTTCCCGGTTCCGCCAGTCGACAGCCTTCAGGACATGCGCTCCGAAATGCTGACGATCCTCGGCGAAATGGGCGTGGTTGTTGAAAAGCACCACCATGAAGTGGCTTCCGCCCAGCACGAACTCGGCGTGAAATTCGACACGCTGGTCCGCAACGCCGACAAGATGCAGATCTACAAGTACGTCGTGCACCAGGTTGCCAACGCCTATGGCAAGACGGCGACCTTCATGCCGAAGCCGATCTTTGGCGACAACGGTTCGGGCATGCACGTTCATCAGTCGATCTGGAAGGACGGCAAGCCGACCTTCGCAGGCGACGAATATGCCGGCCTGTCGGAAAATTGCCTCTACTACATCGGCGGCGTCATCAAGCACGCCAAGGCGATCAACGCGTTCACGAACCCGACGACCAATTCTTACAAGCGTCTGGTTCCGGGCTATGAAGCTCCGGTTCTGCTGGCATATTCTGCCCGTAACCGTTCGGCTTCCTGCCGCATTCCGTTCGGCTCCTCACCGAAGGCCAAGCGTGTCGAAGTCCGCTTCCCCGATCCGGCGCAGAACCCCTATCTCGGCTTTGCAGCCATGCTTATGGCTGGTCTTGATGGCATCAAGAACAAGATCCATCCGGGCAAGGCCATGGACAAGGACCTTTATGACCTTCCGCCGAAGGAACTGAAGAAGATCCCGACCGTCTGCGGTTCGCTGCGTGAAGCGCTGGAAAGCCTCGACAAGGATCGCAAGTTCCTGACCGCTGGCGGCGTCTTCGATGACGACCAGATCGATGCCTTCATCGAACTGAAGATGGTCGAAGTCATGCGCTTTGAAATGACCCCGCATCCGGTCGAATTCGACATGTACTACTCGGTCTGACGAGCGGGCTTTTCAGGATATATCGAAGGGCGGTGAGGCAACTCGCCGCCCTTTTCCGTTTATCGCCTGTTCATAGGTTGTGCCGCCGGTCCAAAGACCCTTGAGCGGTATTTCCATCGGCGCTATGACCCGGAGAAGATCACTCTGAAACCGGTATCAAGTCGCCATGCTGACCCCGCAAATTCTCATTTCCGTCGTGTTCGGCTACCTGCTCGGCTCGATCCCGTTTGGCCTCATCCTGACCCAGGCTGCGGGTCTGGGCGACGTGCGAAAGATCGGTTCCGGCAATATCGGTGCAACAAACGTACTGCGCACCGGCAACAAGAAGCTCGCCGCAGCCACGCTTCTTCTTGATGCCCTGAAGGGTACGGCCGCGGCCGCAATTGCCGCGCACCTCTTCTCGTTCGAGGCAGGACTTGCCGCTGGCTTTGCTGCCTTTCTCGGGCATCTCTTCCCTGTCTGGCTGCGCTTCAAGGGTGGCAAGGGTGTTGCGACCTATATCGGCGTCCTCCTCGGCGTTGCACCGCTTATGGTTCTCGTCTTCGCGGCAATCTGGCTGGCTGTTGCAAAGATCAGCCGCTACTCGTCGCTTTCCGCGCTGGTTGCAACGCTGGTCATTCCGGTTGTAGAGTGGTTTGCCTTGGACAAGCGCGTGGCTGTCGTCGTGGCCGTCATGACGGTGATCACCTGGGTCAAGCACAAGGCCAATATCGAGCGGCTGCTCAACGGAACTGAAGGCAAGATCGGCCAAAAGGGGTAGTGATGAACAGCGGCGGGCGCGGCATTTCACTTTCAGAAAAGCAGCGCATTGCCTGGCTTCGCCTCATCCGTTCGGACAATGTCGGTCCCGTTACCTTTCGCGATCTGATCAACCATTTCGGATCCGCTGAAACGGCGATCGAAATGCTCCCCGAACTCTCGGCGCGGGGCGGATCGACCCGTGCCATTCGGATCGCCAGCGAGAGCGATGCCCATGCGGAGCTGGAGGCAGCCCGAAAGGCCGGTGCGCGGTTTCTCGGCATCGGCGAACCGGGTTATCCGGAGGCGCTGCGCCAAATTGACGGCGCGCCTCCGCTGCTTGCGATCAGGGGAAGCCTGCAGGTCACCTCAGCCCCGGCGATCGGCATTGTCGGCTCGCGCAATGCCTCCATCACAGGTGCAAAATTTGCGGGCATGATCGCGCAGGAGGCCGGTCGCGCCGGGTTTTCCGTTGTCTCGGGCATGGCACGCGGCATCGATACCGCCGCCCACAAGGCGAGCCTTGCCACCGGGACGATCGCAGCACTTGCAGGTGGCATCGATCGCCCCTACCCGCCGGAGAACGAACTACTCTATCGCGACATTACCGAAAACGGGGGCCTTGCCGTCAGCGAAATGCCATTTGGCTGGGAAGCACGGGCGCGCGATTTCCCACGCCGCAATCGCCTGATCGCTGGCATTGCTCTCGGCACGGTGGTCATCGAGGCTGCCTTCAAATCCGGCTCGCTGATCACGGCGGCGCGTGCTGCCGACTTTGGTCGGCAGGTCTTTGCGGTCCCCGGGTCGCCCCTTGATCCACGCTGCCACGGCACCAACCACCTGATCAAGGAAGGCGCAACCATCGTCACTCAGCCGGGCGACATCACGGAAGCGTTGGCGCCGCAGCTTGATCGTGACCTGTTTTCCATGCTGGACGCTCGTGAGCCGGAAAAGTCGGATGATCATGGACGCTTCGTCCCACCGGGTGAAGACGACAGATATGCAATCGTCAGCGCACTTGGGCCCAGTCCCGTCGATATCGACGACATCATCAGGCACACCAGACTTCCAGCCCGGTCAGTCTATCTCGTCCTGCTTGAGCTGGATCTGGCCGGGCGTCTCGTACGCCATGCAGGCGGAAGCGTCAGCCTTGTCTACTGACAAACGCGTCAGCTCTTGGGCTTGATGCGAACACGCCCTGCCTGTATGTCGCCAGCTTCGACATAGGCCATTTCGATCAGGTAGCAAAGCATGTCGGCCCCTTCACTCTTTGCCACCAGACGCAATTCTCCCAGCATCTGCCTGAGATATGTCATGCTGTCGGCAGACTTCTCGGTATTGTGGTGAATCGGTTGTGGGATCCTGTTCATCAAATGGCCTAACTGCAGGTGATTCCTGCCTCGCGCTACACGCCGTTGCCAGAATAAAGAAAATATCATTAATTGCAATACGCGTAAAAACCTCTTTAGGTTGTACTTGATTGTCATTTCCTGAAATTTGGCCCCGCCCCCTTGACCGCGGCCAATTCCCTGTCCATGTCGGAAAGTCAAGATTTGCCGATCGACGGAACCCGCGCTCGTTCAGGTCATTAAATGCGGATTTGGGTATTGCGATGAATGTAGTTGTGGTGGAATCGCCTGCGAAGGCCAAGACGATCAACAAGTACCTCGGTCCGGGTTACAAGGTGCTGGCCTCGTTCGGGCACGTGCGTGACCTGCCTGCCAAGGACGGCTCGGTTCTTCCGGACCAGGACTTTGAAATGTCCTGGGAGGTAGATGCAGCATCCGCAAAGCGCGTCAAGGACATTGCAGATGCCGTAAAGGACTCCGACGGCCTCATTCTCGCAACCGACCCGGATCGCGAAGGTGAAGCCATCTCCTGGCACGTTCTCGATCTCCTGAACAAGCGCCGCGTCATCGGCTCCAAGCCGGTCAAGCGCGTGGTGTTCAATGCCATCACCAAGAAGGCTGTCCTTGATGCCATGGCGCATCCGCGCGACATCGACGCGCCGCTGGTTGATGCCTATCTTGCGCGCCGTGCGCTCGACTATCTGGTTGGTTTCAATCTCTCACCGGTTCTTTGGCGCAAGCTGCCTGGCGCCCGCTCGGCTGGCCGCGTGCAGTCGGTCGCATTGCGGCTTGTCTGCGACCGCGAGTCCGAGATCGAGCGTTTCGTTTCGGAAGAATACTGGAACCTTTCGGCGATCCTGAAGACCCCGCGCGGCGACGAATTCGAAGCGCGCCTTGTGTCTGCAGACGGAAAGCGGCTGCAAAGCAAGTCGATTGCCAATGGCGAACAGGCAAACGACCTCAAGGCGCTTCTGGAAGGTGCTGCCTATGCGGCTGAGTCCGTCGAAGCGAAGCCGGTCAAGCGCAACCCTGCCCCGCCCTTTACCACGTCCACGCTTCAGCAGGCCGCTTCGTCACGCCTCGGTTTCTCAGCGTCGCGCACCATGCAGATCGCCCAGAAGCTTTATGAAGGCATCGAGCTTGGCGGTGAGACTGTCGGTCTAATCACCTATATGCGTACGGACGGTGTGCAGATGGCCCCGGAAGCGATCGATGCTGCCCGTTCCGCCATTGCAGACCAGTTTGGCGCACGCTATCTGCCGGAGAAGCCTCGCTTCTACTCCACCAAGGCCAAGAACGCGCAGGAAGCGCACGAAGCCATTCGCCCGACCGATTTCAACCGCTCACCCGACAAGGTGCGCCGGTTCCTCGATAACGATCAGATCCGCCTCTACGAACTGATCTGGAAGCGCGGGATCGCAAGCCAGATGGCTTCGGCCGAGATCGAACGCACGACCGTTGAGATCCTGGCCGACAACCATGGCCGCAAGGCCGGCCTGCGCGCCGTGGGTTCTGTCATCCGCTTCGATGGCTTCATCGCGGCCTATACCGACCAGCGGGATGAAAGTGAACCGTCCGACGATAGTGACGAGGATGGACGTCTTCCCGAAATCAATGCGCGCGAAACACTCGGCAAGCGCACCGTCAACGCATCGCAGCATTTCACCGAGCCGCCGCCGCGCTATTCGGAAGCCTCGCTGATCAAGAAGATGGAAGAACTCGGCATCGGCCGGCCGTCGACCTATGCGGCAACGCTGGCGACGCTGCGCGACCGTGAATATGTTACCATCGACAAGCGCAAGCTGATCCCGGAGACGAAGGGGCGTCTGGTGACGGCCTTCCTCGAGAATTTCTTCTCCAAGTATGTCGAATATGATTTCACGGCGGACCTTGAAGAAAAGCTCGACAAGATTTCTGCTGGCGAACTCGACTGGAAAGCTGTCCTCAACGAGTTCTGGAAGGACTTCTTCGCCCAGATCGAAGGTACGAAGGAACTTCGCGTTACCAACGTTCTGGATGCGCTCAATGATGCCCTTGCGCCGCTTGTCTTCCCCAAGCGCGAGGACGGTTCTGATCCGCGCATCTGCCAGGTCTGCGGGACAGGCAATCTCTCGCTGAAACTCGGCCGTTATGGCGCGTTCGTCGGATGCTCAAACTATCCCGAATGCAACTACACCCGTCAGCTTTCTTCGGAAGGCAATGGTGAGGACGGCGCGGCCTCGAACGAGCCGACCAACCTTGGCACCGATCCGGAGACCGGCGAGGACATCACGCTTCGCTCTGGGCGTTTCGGGCCCTATGTCCAGCGTGGTGACGGCAAGGAAGCAAAGCGCGCCAGCCTGCCCAAGGGCTGGAAGGCGGATATGATGAGCAACGAAAAGGCGGTGTCGCTGCTGTCGCTTCCGCGCGACGTCGGCGTCCATCCTGAAACCGGCAAAATGATATCGGCCGGGATTGGGCGCTATGGTCCCTTCCTTTTGCATGATGGCGGATACGCAAACCTTGAATCCGTGGAGGATGTGTTCACCGTTGGCCTCAACCGCGCCGTTGCGCTGATTGCCGAAAAGGCATCGCGTGGTGGCAAGCCTGCTCGTGCCGGCATTGTTGCGTTGAAGGAACTGGGCGATCATCCCGATGGCGGCGGTGCGATCACCGTGCGCGAGGGGCGCTATGGCCCCTACGTGAACTGGGGCAAGGTCAATGCCACGCTTCCCAAGGGCAAGGATCCGCAGTCCGTGACGGTTGAGGAAGCGCTTGCACTGATCGTTGCCAAGGGTGGCAAGGCTTCATCCCGCAAGTCTTTGTCTAAGGCGAAATCGGCTTCAAAGTCCACGTCCAAGTCCACATCCAAGTCTGCCGCCAAGGCTGAGAAGCCTGCGGCAAAAGCTGCAAAGACCTCGAAGGCCAAACCGGCCGCAAAGTCGGCTGCCAAGAAACCCGCTGCCAAGGCGGCGAAAGGTTGATCTGTGTCCAGAGCACGTCGCGACGGTTTTGATCACGAAGGGCGCAGGCCTTCTGCGCCCAAGGGTAACCGCAAGAGCGAAGCGGCTGATCCTGGCTTCACCTATGGCGAGTTGCCGCCCCGCGAAGTGGTCCTGCGCTTTATCGCCGATCATCCGGAAAAGGCGTCCAAACGCGAGCTCTACAAGGCGTTCGGCCTGAAGGGCGATGACCGGATCGCGTTGAAAGACATGCTGCGCGATCTCGAGGACGACGGCATGGTCGAAAAGCGCCGTAAGTCGCTCGTGCGCCCCGGCGCCCTGCCTCCGGTGACTGTCCTCGACATTACCGTGCGCGGCACGGATGGCGAATTGATTGGTCGACCCGCGGAATGGATGGAAGACATGGGTGTTGCGCCTGCTGTCGCTATCCGCCAGTCCTCGGGCGGCCCGCGTGGCAAGACCAAGGCCCCGGTCGCCGGTCTCGGGGACCGGGTGTTGGCGAAAATCTTCCCCGCCGCCAATCGGGGCGGCCCCGCTTACACGGCGCGTATCATCAAGGTGCTGGACAAGCGCAAGAATGCCAGCATGGGCATCTTCCGGGAAACGCCCGGAGGTGGCGGCCGCATCTTGCCGATCGAGAAGCGCGGTGAAGAACTGGTGGTTGACCCGGGCTTTACGGAGGACGCGAAGGACGGCGATCTTGTCGAGATCGAGACCACGCGCATCGGCCGTTTCGGACTGGCGCGCGCCAAGGTTCTGTCTATAGTCGGCTCGGTCGCGTCTGAAAAGGCGATCTCGATGATCGCCATTCATGCGCACGGCATACCCCACATCTTCCCGGACAAGGTGATGGCCGAGGCGGAGGCTGCCAAACCGGCCTCCATGTCGAAGCGTGAAGACTGGCGCAGCCTGCCCCTCGTCACGATCGATCCGGCGGACGCCAAGGACCACGACGATGCGGTGTTTGCAGAAGACGATACCTCGCCCGACAATCCGGGTGGCGTGATTGTCACGGTCGCGATTGCCGATGTGTCCTGGTATGTGCGGCCCGGTTCGCCTCTCGACCGTGAGGCTCTGAAGCGCGGCAACTCGGTCTACTTCCCGGATCGTGTCGTTCCCATGCTGCCGGAGCGGATTTCGAACGACCTATGTTCGCTGCGTGAAGGTGAAGACCGCCCCGCCATTGCGGTGCGCATGGTGTTTTCTAGGGAAGGCCGCAAGGCGCGCCACACGTTCCATCGCGTGATGATGAAAAGTGCCGCCAAGCTTTCCTATCAGCAGGCCCAGGCGGCCATTGATGGCAAGCCGGACGACAAGACCGCCCCCATCCTCGATACCATCCTCAAGCCGCTCTGGCACGCCTACCGGATCATGACGATGGGGCGCGATCGCCGCCAGCCGCTGGAGCTCGATCTGCCGGAACGCAAGATCCTTTTGAAGGAAGACGGCACTGTCGACCGCGTTTTCGTTCCGCCGCGCCTTGATGCGCACAGGCTGATCGAAGAAATGATGATCCAGGCAAACGTTGCGGCGGCCGAGACGCTGGAGAAGGCAAGACAGCCTCTGCTCTATCGGGTTCACGATACCCCTTCGCTCGCCAAGCAGGAGGTCCTGCGCGAATTTCTGGGAACGTTGAACCTGACATTGGTTCACGGCACATTGCGCTCCAACAATTTCAACCAGATTCTTGCCAAGGCGCACGGCACCGCCGTTGAAACCATGGTCTCGGAAATGGTGCTTCGTTCGCAAAGCCAGGCCATCTACAGCCCGGACAACATCGGCCACTTCGGTCTGAACCTCCAGAAATACGCCCACTTCACCTCCCCGATCCGGCGCTACTCGGACCTCATCGTCCATCGTGGTCTGGTGAAGGCGCTGAACCTTGGCGAAGGCGGCCTGACGGCTGAAGAGGAAGAGGTTCTCGACGATATCGCCGCCGAAATTTCCACCTTCGAACGCCGCGCAATGGCGGCAGAGCGCGATACGGTTGATCGTCTGATTGCGCACCATCTGGCGGGTCGTATCGGCGAGACCTTTGATGGCCGCGTCTCCGGCGTGACGAAGTCGGGACTATTTGTCTCATTGCCGCAGTTCGGCGCAGATGGCTTTGTGCCGGTGTCTACGCTCGGCATGGACTATTTCATCTATGATGAGGCCCATCAGGCGTTGACGGGTGAAAAGACAGGCCTTGGCTACCGTCTCGGCGACGACGTGGAGGTTCGCCTGGCGGAGGCTATTCCGCTGGCCGGGGCCTTGCGTTTCGAGATGATGAGTGAAGGTCGCAAGATGCCGGCCGGTGCACGCTCGTTCCACAAGGCGGCAAAGCGCGGCAAGGCAAAGCCGGGGATGCGGCCACCGCGGCGGCGGCGCTGAGGCGCGGATACACGAATGCCCTTGGGGGAGGATTTGAATGGTGGAGTCAGCAAACAACGACGGTCTTCAGATCCTTGAAGAGAAGGTCGAACGGCCGGTATGGCCCGCGATTCGGCGCGGACTGCTCAACACATGCCCTGCCTGCGGGTCTGCGCGCCTTTTCCGAGCCTTCCTGAAGCCTGTCGACGTCTGTCCGGCCTGCGGAACAGAACTCTTTCATCAGCGCGCTGATGATCTGCCTGCCTATCTGGTGATCGTCGTTGTAGGACATGTGCTTCTTACCGGCTACATGGTGACTGATCACCTCTTTCCGGATGCCCTTTGGCTACAGTTTCTTGTCTGGATACCGATCGCGATCGTTTGTGGGCTATTTACCATCCAGCCCATCAAGGGCGGCGTCATCGGACTGCAATGGGCCTTGCGCATGCACGGCTTCGGTGGCGTCGACCCCAACGATCCCACGGACGATGTAGAGCTCTGACCATGACAGGCGATAGGAGCGGCACAACGAACCTGCCTGATGCCGCGACACTGGCCCGACAGGGCACCCACGCCCTGATCAAGCCACGCGATGCGGCAACGCTGATCCTGCTGCGGAGGACGGAAGGACGTTGCGAGGTTCTGGCCGGCCGCAGAAGCGACAAGCACAAGTTCATGCCGGGCGTGTATGTGTTTCCCGGCGGACGCCGCGACCCGGACGATTCGCGCGTGCGGGTGGCAGGCGCACTTTCTGCAGCAATTGAGGCGAAGCTCAGTTACAAGGCGGGTAGCAGGATGAACGCTACGCGCATGCGGGCGCTGGCAGTTGCCGCACTTCGGGAAACCTATGAAGAGGCTGGATTGATGATCGGCGCGCCCTCGCCCGATCCTTCGGCGCGTCTCCCCTTCATGCCCGATATCAGCCGGCTCAGATTGGTGGCGCGCGCCATTACACCGCCCGGGCGCTCGCGTCGCTTCGACACCCGCTTCTTTGCGGTCTTTGCCGATGAAATCGCACTTGATCTGTCGACATTGCGCGCCAGTGAAGAACTCGAAAATCTTGAATGGATCGATATTTCCGAAACCGGGCGCCTCAAGATGCCGGATATTACGCTGACTGTGCTCGCGGACATCCATGAAATGCTGAAGCAATCGCCGGAACTTTCCTTTGAAAGCCCCGTTCCGTTCTACTATATGCGGCAGGGGAAATTCGTGCGGGAAACAATTTAGGCGGCAGGATGGACAATCCTTTGAAAAACAATGAGACGAGCACGGGCATTCACTGGCCGTCTTTTATTGCCGCCACTGCTTCGGTCAGCGCCGTTGGCGTCGCGATTGGGTTGGGTCTTCCCCTGCTGTCGATCATTCTTGAAAAGCGCGGCATTCCCTCGACGCTGATCGGTTTGAATTCTGCCATGGCAGGCGTTGCCGCAATGATGGCAGCCCCGGTAACAACGAAGATCGCGCGCCGATTCGGCGTTCCGACGACCATGATAGCCGCCGTGCTTTTGTCTGCCATCAGCGCGCCGGGCTTTTACTATGCCGAGGCCTTCTGGCTATGGTTCCCGCTGCGCATCGTTTTCCACGGCGCGATTACCACGCTTTTCATCCTGTCCGAGTTCTGGATCAACGCATCCGCGCCACCAAACAAGCGCGGTTTGGCGCTTGGCGTCTATGCAACGGTACTGTCGGTCGGTTTTGCTATAGGGCCACTGATATTTTCCAGTATAGGCAGCGATGGTCTCCTGCCCTTTATGGTCGGCGCCGGCGTGCTTCTGTTGGCCGCTATCCCTGTCTTCATTGCCCGGCGTGAATGTCCTCTCATCGAGGACAAGCCGGAAATGCACTTCATGCGCTATTTGCTGTTGGTGCCGACGGCCACGGCCGCTGTATTCGTATTCGGCGCTGTGGAAGCAGGCGGACTTTCGCTGTTTCCCATCTATGCCACGCGCAGCGGCTTTACGGAGCCCCAGGCAGCCCTTCTGCTGACGCTGATGGGTCTCGGCAACATGATCTTCCAGATCCCTCTGGGGCTCATCTCTGACCGCATATCGGACAAGCGGATCCTGCTCTTCGCCATGGCGCTGATTGGTCTCATTGGCGCGTTTACGCTGCCGATGCTGTCGGATAACTGGAAACTGCTGGGCCTGGTACTTCTCTTCTGGGGCGGCTGCATTGCCGGCCTCTATACGGTGGGTCTCAGTCACCTCGGATCGAGACTCACTGGCGCTGATCTGGCTGCCGCCAACGCCGCTTTTATCTTCTGCTACGCAGTTGGCACTGTGGCAGGCCCACAGGTGATTGGTGGCGCGATGGATGCCAGCGCCCGCTATGGCTTTGGAAATCAGGGGTTTGCCTGGGCAATCGCCTTCTTCTTCGGGCTCTATTTTGTGCTTTCCGGGATACGAATGATTTTCCGACCCAAAAAGACTTGACTTTTCGGGCGCGATTTGTAGTTTCGCGCCACATTTGCCGTCGGCCGAAGCGGTCGCAACGGATCGTTTTTCATTGAAGGCAGGAATACAATGGCCAAGGCTACCACCATCAAGATCAAGCTGCTGTCGACCGCCGACACGGGTTTCTTCTACGTCACGACCAAGAACAGCCGTACGATGACGGACAAGATGACGAAGACCAAGTATGACCCGGTCGCGAAGAAGCATGTCGAATTCAAGGAAACCAAGATCAAGTAATTCCTCTTGATCAGGTTTTGCAGGACGGGGCCTCAGGCCCCGTTTTTTGTTTCTGGCACATGTTGTTTAAGCTGCGAAATAGCGCAGCATGATATTGCATAATTCCTTAAATCGGATTCGATTTAAGGAGAAAATTATGCAGCAGATTTAATACCTACAGCATCATGCGCCATATTTGGCGCATGATGCTGTAGGCGCGATATATCCCGCTGAGACCGTATCATTGAGGACGAAACTCACGCCTTCGCGCGAACACGCTTCGGATACAGGCGCAAGCTGGCTCATCAATTTCGTTTGGAAAAAAAGGATCGGCGGCTGGCCAGCTGGCGGCGACGGCACGAGGAAACCGCGCTATCCGCAGGCTGGCCAGCCAACCCCACGACCCAGGAGATGCGGCGGACCTGAGCATCATGGGGTAACTGTTGACTGTCAACTTTGATCCGTGATTGAAACAATCGCCTGAAATTTTAAAAAAATCAATGATTACTTAACCAAGCGCGCCTTGGACTTGTTTTGAAGGTTAATTTTACAGCTTTTTAGACGCAATTTTCGACTTTGAAGTATAGGTGGATATTCAGAAAAAATGTCTTTTTGGTGAGTTTGTTGTGTCCGTTTCTTCTCGACGCGATCTTTAAAACAGCTCATGGAAATTTTTAAATTACTGATATTATGCAATTTTTGTGCAACAAGGCGTGATTGGACTGCTCCAGTATGCCGAAGCGATTGTGGCAGTTCGTCTCTATAACAATCATAAACTTGACGGATTCTGATCGATCGGAAAGCATTATCCGGAATCTGTGGAAATCGAATGCCGGCGAAATATGCGCGTGGCACTTCGCTCAATTGACCGCGGCCTGTCGTGAAACGCCTTATCGATGAAACAAGGCGGTCACATCGAATTCGATCCGCATCTGGTCATAGGCGGGTTCGACATGCTCCGGCGTCTCGGCCATCACGGTGTCGTAGTCGAGGGGCGTATGCATGTGCGTGAGGACAGCACGTTTCGGCGCGATACGTGAAATCCAGCCAAGCGACTGGTCGAGCGACAGGTGGCTTGGATGAAAACGATACTGCAAACAGTCGATGACCAGCAGATCGAGCCCCTGGAGCTTCGACAGCTGACCTTCCGGAAAGTCGCTGACATCGCTGCAATAGGCAAAGTCACCGATACGGAAGCCATAAGAATTGATGTTTCCATGGACCTGCAGGATCGGCTCGAACGTGATCGGCCCGCCCGCGCCGCGAATGGTCACGTGGCTATCCGGCGTTTCGATCAGAAATGGCTCTGCGATCGGTGGATAGCCGCTACCCTCTGGCGTCTCGAGACAATAGCCGAAACCTGCCCTGATGCGTTCCATCGTCTCAGGATCCGCGTAAATCGGGATCCTCTGCTGCTGCGCGTGGAAGAAGCCGCGAATGTCGTCAATCCCGTGCAGGTGGTCTGCATGAGCGTGGGTATAGACCACGGCATCAAGATGCTTGACGCCAGACGCGACCATCTGCTCCCGGAAATCGGGCCCGGTGTCGATGACGACCGTGGTCACACCGCCATTCTCACCAATCTGCTCGACCAGGAGTGCCGCGCGCGTGCGCCTGTTCTTGGGGTTTGCAGGATCGCAGGCCCCCCAGTCTCCATTGATCCGGGGAACTCCAGGTGAAGAGGCACATCCGAGAATGGTGAAGCGGCGAACAACAGCCATTCAGAGTCTCGGCATGCGCGCTAAGCATCGGAAGGCATTGTCGGTGGTCAGACGCGCTGTCTCCTCGACAGAGAGCCCTAGTGTCTCCGCAAGCACAGCCGCAGTGTGGGCGACATAGGCGGGTTCATTGCGTTTGCCCCGAAAAGGCTTGGGCGCCAGATAGGGCGCGTCCGTTTCGACGAGAAGACGGTTATGTGGAACCGTGGCCGCAATTTCGCGAAGTTCGGTCGACTTGGGAAATGTCAGGATGCCTGAGAACGACACGTAGCCGCCCAGTTCGACACCGACGCGTGCAAGATCTGGACCCGACGAGAAACAGTGCAGGATGAAGCTGAAGGCACCCTTGGCCATTTCCTCGGTCAGGATTGCTGCCATGTCGTCGTCGGCGCTGCGCGCGTGGATGACAAGCGGCAGGCCTGTCTGACGAGCCGCCTCGATCTGACGCCGAAAGACCGGCTTCTGGATCTCGGGCGACGCATAGTCGTAATGGTAGTCCAGCCCTGCTTCGCCAATGGCGACGCACTTCTCGAAGGACGCAGCCGCGACATAGGCTTCGACCGGCAGGTCCGGCTCATCCGCCGCATTGTTTGGGTGCGTACCGGCCGAACAGAAGACGTTGGTGTAACTCTCCGCAACGCTCCTCACCTGCTCGAACTTTCCGACCCGCGTGCAAATGGTGACCATCTGCGCGACACCCGCTTCTGCGGCCCGCGAAACGAGCGCATCGCGCTCATCTGCAAAGTCGGCAAAGTCGAGGTGGCAATGCGTATCGATCAACATACTCTCAGGCCCCGGTTTCGGGTGCCACGTAGCGCGGGAATACCGGTGTCGGCTGCGCGATCGCGGTTCCGGGCACAAGTCTTCCGGCAGAGCCGAGCGCGGCGAAATCCCGCTTGTCGGCGGGCGCTGCTACCAGATCCAGGAGCTTGGCCGATGATGCTGGCATGAAGGGTTGAAGAAGGATCGCAATCTGGCGCACTGTCTCCGCCGTGACGTAGAGCACGGTTTCCATGCGCTTCGGGTCGGTCTTCTTGAGCGCCCAGGGCTCCTGCCCGGCGAAATAGCGATCGCCTTCGGCAACGGCGCCGATGATGGCAGCAACAGCCTTATGCACTGCATAGTTGCTCACTTCCGTGCGCGCAGTTTCAACCACGCCGTCGATGTGGGCAAGCATGGCCTTGTCTTCATCCGTCAAGGGACCGCATTCCGGCAGCTTGCCATCACAGTTCTTGAAAATCATGGAAAGTGACCGGCTGGCCAGATTTCCGATGCCGTTGGCAAGGTCTGCGTTGATACGGGTGGCAATGGCTTCTTCGGAATAACTGCCGTCCTGGCCAAAGGACACTTCGCGCAGGAAGAAATAGCGCACCTGATCAAGGCCGAAATGGTTCACCAGGTTGACCGGGTCCACCACATTGCCAACCGACTTCGACATCTTCTCGCCCTTGTTGAGCAGGAAGCCGTGCGCAAACACGCGCCTAGGAAGTGGAAGACCTGCAGACATCAGGAATGCAGGCCAGTAGACGGCATGAAAACGAATGATATCCTTGCCGATGATATGCATGTCGGCCGGCCAGTATTTTGCACGTGGGCCGTTCTCGTCTTCCACATATCCGGTTGCGGTGATGTAGTTCGTCAAGGCATCGACCCATACGTACATGACGTGCTTGGGATCGTCGGGGACCGGAATACCCCAGTCGAAGGTCGTCCGCGAAATTGACAGGTCCTTGAGGCCAGACTTCACGAATGAGATGATTTCGTTGCGGCGCTCGGCTGGACCGATGAAATCCGGATGAGCTTCATAATGGGCAAGCAGCCTTTCCGCATAGTCGGACAGGCGGAAGAAGTAGCTTTCCTCTTCTACCCATTCGACAGGTGTGCCCTGGGGGCCGTAACGCACGCCATCGGCACGAACCTCAGTCTCTTCTTCCTGATAGTAGGCCTCATCACGAACCGAGTACCAGCCGGCATAGCTGTCCTTGTAGACGTCACCCGCCTTCGCCATGCGCCGCCAAAGTTCCTGCACGGTCGCGTGATGGCGCGGCTCGGTGGTGCGAATAAAATCATCATTCGATGCATTCAAGACCTTGCCCATCTCACGGAATTCGTTGGAATTTCGTGTTGCGAGATCGAGCGGCAAAATGCCTTCGGCCCGTGCCGTTTGCTGCATCTTCTGGCCGTGTTCATCTGTACCTGTCAGGAAGAACACATCGCGCCCATCCAGCCGGTGGAAACGGGCGATCGCGTCGGTCGCAATCAGTTCGTAGGCGTGGCCGATATGCGGCTTGCCGTTGGGGTAGGAAATGGCGGTGGTGATGTAAAAGCGTTCTTTTTCTGTCATCGGATCAATTCTTTATCTTGGCGTTTGCGAAGGCTTCTAAACCAGTTTCAAGCCAAACGGAACAACCGTTTTCCAAACGACCATTCGAACGGAAGCAAGATTTTTCGTACGCAAAGGGTGAGCCTTTCACTTGGGCGATGTTGCCGCCGCCACCATGCATTGACAGGCGGGCTTGGCGAACGCTATCCAGCAGAAAGTGGCATTTGTGTCACGCGTATGACTGTAGTCGGGGAGTTTGCCTTTTGGGCTTCATCAACGGTTTTGATCCGCTTTACGCCGCGTCCGGTTTGTTCGTAGGATTTCTGGTAGGCATGACGGGTGTTGGTGGCGGCTCCTTGATGACGCCGATCCTTGTCGTCTTTTTTGGCGTTCATCCCGTTACGGCAGTTGGGACCGACCTGCTCTATGCAGCCATTACCAAGAGCGTCGGCACCGCCGTTCATGGCTTCAACAGGACGGTCAATTGGCGGATCGTAAAGAGCCTTGCTGCAGGCAGTATCCCCGCGACGCTGATTACGCTCTGGAGCGTCTCCGGGCATGCCAAGACAACCGGCCCCTCGAACCTCACCTACGCAATTGGCGTCATGCTGCTCGTCGTGGCCGTGCTGCTGCTGTTTCGCCCATATCTCCTGAAGACCGTTAGCCGACTTCAGGAGCGCCATGGCGGCCTGTCGGAACGCAACCGCACGCTGGCAACTGTCGCGCTCGGCGTCGTCCTCGGAACCCTGGTCACGCTGACCTCCGTGGGTGCAGGGGCCATGGGCGTCACGGTTCTTCTGGTTCTCTACCCGGCACTCAAGGTCACAGACATTGTCGGATCTGACATCGTGCACGCCGTGCCGCTCACACTGATTGCTGGCGCGGGATACTGGATGTTCGGTGGTGTCGACATGCCGATGCTGGGCTCGCTTCTTGTCGGGTCCATTCCTGGGGTCATTGTAGGGAGCCTGCTTGCGCCGCGCATGCCTGATGGCGTGCTGCGTCCAATTCTCGCGGCAACATTGACGGCTGTAGCACTGAAGATGCTTCTGTCCTGAGACAGTGTGCAATCAGAGCGAAAGATAAGCCTCGACCGCGCTGATGATTGTCTGCTTGCGATCCAGATTGTAGGCGACCGCCACGTCGATCCGCTCCTTGAGTGCAGAAGCAAGGTCAGCGCAACGATCCGCTATAGCCAGATTGCCGTCGAGAGCGGCGGTCCGGGCATCCTGCTCGATCCGCGAAAGCAGGCTTTCCACGAAGAACGAAAAGACCGTCTCGCTATCTTTGGATGCCAGCGCATCCGCAAGCTTATGAAGTGCCCGACGTCGCGCGCCATCAGAAAGCGAGAGCAGCTCCTCGAAAGCGCCGAGTATCTCCAGACCGCCGTAGTTCACGAGTTTCAGTGCCTGGGCAACACTGCCGTTGGCGCGGGCAAGCAACTGCGCCCGGGCAGCAGGGTTGATTTCAAGCCCCAAAGCCTTCAGCGCAGCCTCAAGATCCTCATTTGAGAGGGGTCGCAAAGCGAGCGGCAGGCAACGTGAACGGATGGTCGGCAGCAGCTTTCCCGGCGCGTGCGACAAAACGAGGAACATCGCCCGCTTCGGCGGTTCCTCGAGAATTTTCAGGATGGCGTTGGCGGCGTTTCGATTGAGATCATCGGCCGTGTCTATGATGACAATGCGCCAGTTGTCGGACCCGGATGTTTGGGCAAAGAAGCGCCCTGCTCTGCGCACCTCCTCGATCGTGATCGCCATGCGCCGACGTCCGCTTTTCTCATCGAACGGACGCTCAAGGTGCAGCAGATTGTGCGATGCTCCGGCAACAATCTGCCGGTAGGGGAACGAACCCGGATCAGGAGCCGATATCGCGTCAGGCGCAAGCTTGGGATCGGGATGGCTCAGAACATGATTGGCAAAACGAAAGGCGAGCGTTGCTTTGCCGATCCCCTCCGGCCCTTCGATCAGAATGGCATGATGGCTCTTGCCGGAGCGGTAGGTCCGCGCCAGAAATCCGAGTGCTGCGTCATGGCCATAGAGATTCAGGTTCTCTTCAGGCGCAATTGCGCCATCGAGAACCGAGCCGTCTTCCTCACTCATCTGAGACTACTCGCACGCGCACCTGAACTGCGTATCGGCAGCATGGGCTCTACAATTCCATACACCTCTGCCGCGATCGCGTTAACGTCAGCCGTGGCATCGACGATGCGGCAACGCAAAGGCTCTGCCTCGGCAATATCGAGGAAGGCCTCCCGGCGCGTTTCGTGCGTCGCAAGTTCTTCCTTTTCAAAGCGATCGGGGATCTCGTCGTTGGCGACGGCATTCATGCGGCGTTTTGCGCGCGCAAGCCCGATCTCTGCGGGAAGATCGAAAATGATCGTGCAATCGGGAACCGTGCCATTGATCGCGACCCGTTCCAGATTGCTCATGAATTCAGGCGACAGATTGCCTGTAACCCCCTGATAGACGCGTGAGGAATCCATGTAGCGGTCGCACAGTACGATGGACCCGCCGGCAAGCGCCGGCTTGATCAGTTCCTCGACATGGTCATTGCGCGCCGCTGCAAAGAGTATGGCCTCCATGCGCACGCCAAAGTCCTCGGCAGCACCCGAAAGGATCACATGCCGGACTGCTTCGGCGCCTTCTGAACCGCCTGGCTCACGCGTCACGATGACATCGAAACCGTTGGCGCGCAGGCGCTCGGCGAGCAGACGGATCTGCGTCGACTTGCCGGCACCCTCGCCGCCTTCGAATGTCACGAAAAGTCCCGTGTTTGCCGCCAAACGTCTAAATCCCAACTCGCAAGGCCATTGGCCCTAATCCATCGGTGTCGTCTGAGCCGACCCCGAAACATCCCGGTGTTGAAACGCACTTACATCGCTCAGGTCACATCCAGAAGAACAGGAGCGCAAACACAGCGTCAAGGGCGCGGTGGCTCAGCGTGCCACCACCGATTCCATCGAGCGCATACACCGGCACTTCCTGCAGCACTTCTTCGCCATTGTACAGTCGCAAGGAGCCGACTTTTGCGCCTTTTTCAATAGGTGCAGGAAGTGGCCATTGATAGGCAACCTTGGCAGTCAGCCGGTCAGGATCGCGCTTGTCTTCGAAAATGGCGACCGGTTGCTGCGAGCCAACGGCAAGACGCGGCGCATCGCCACCATAGACGGATACTTCTGCGATCGTTTCACCGGCGGCGAAAATCTGTCGCTTCTGAAAATTGGCGAGCCCCCATTCGAGGATATTGCGCGCTTCCTCTTCCCGTTCCTTAGGCGTTGCGAGTCCGCTCATGGCCAGATAGAGGCGAACGCCATTGCGTTCCACGGTCGCCACGATGCTGTAACCGGAATCCTCGGCAAAACCCGTCGCGAAACCATCAGCACCTTCGACCGTTCCGAGCAGCGGAAACCGGTTCCGCTGCTTGATCTTGTTCCACTCGAAATCCCGCACGGCAAAATAGGGAAAATATTCCGGGTAATTGTCATGGATCAGGCGCGCAAGCGTGACTGCTTCACGCATCGTCATCTTGTTATCCGGGTTTGGCAGGCCGGAGGAATTTCCAAAGCTGGACTTTGTCAGTCCGATCTCGCGGGCGCGGGCGTTCAGCTTCTCGGTAAATGCCTTGTCGCTGCCGGCAAGCCCTTCGGCAAGGATGATACATGCATCGTTCGCCTGCTGGACGATCAAGCCTTTCAGAAGATCCTCAACCCTGATTTTCGACTTCAGCGCCGCAAACATGGTCGACGTCCGCGACAACGCGCCGCCGGTGCGCCAGGCATACTCCGAAACGGGGTAGATCGTATCCAGAGAGACATCGCCCTTCTTCAAAAGGCTGAACACATATTCGGTGGTCATCAACTTGCTGATCGATGCGGACGTAACGGGCGTATCAGCATTTTTATTCATGAGCACGGTGCCAGTCGTGGCCTCGATCATGAAAATGCTTTTTGCTTTGGCAGGATAAGGCTCACCCGCCCGCGATGCAGAAAGCCCGCAGCCAAGCAGGCCGACCAAAATTGCCAGAATATATAGCCAGGTAGCCCTGAAACCCATAGCCCACGCGCTCTAGCGCATAGTCCGACCGCAACAAGAAGCGGATCGACGTGACTATGCCTCACAAACAAGAGTTAGAGCACCGACCCTTTTGCACAAAGGCCGCACAGCGCTCCAGCGATCCGCTTTCCCCAATAGGGAAACATCCGTTGCAAAAAAGCAAAACGGGATTTCCCAAGCGAATCTGCGCGATGATCTTCCTCTACTTCGCGGAGGAATTGAAGGGGGTATCCCCGCTTCCGCTCAGTTGCCGTTTGCGCTCTGGTAGGATGCCTTGATCTTGGCGGCATCGAGCCCGCCATCGTCAGCAACAAGTACGCGGAACGGTTCGACGCCCTTGTTCACGTCAGCCCCTTCGGCATATCCCGAAACGTAGCTGCGATCCTTGCCCGAAGCGAACTGAACCGATGCCGGACGTGCCGGCGGGATAGGACCGAATTCCGGCAGGATCACGAACGTCTGGTTCAGGCTTGCAAAGGAGGCCGGCTGCTTCACCGGTTCTTCCATCGCTAGTGCTGGCGAACGCGCAGGGATCGGCGGGTTGGGCAATGCACCTTCTGGCAACGTGTTGCCTGCGGATGCGACCATCACGCCCGGTGCGACAGTGCTCGGCTGGATACGCGAACCCTTCGGAATATAGGACGCCATCAGATAGGCCTCGTCCTGCCCGTCCATGCGCGCGCGACCGACATACTGTACCCGCACCTTGGCCGAACCGTGGCCCTTCATGTCGAGCATTTCGGCTGTCTTGTTGGACAAGTCGATGATACGGCCACGTTCATACGGTCCGCGATCGTTGACGCGCACGATGATCGATGCACCGTTTTCGGTATTGGTGACGCGCGCATAGCTGGGCAGCGGGAATGTCGGATGCGCGGCCGTCAGCGAATACTGGTCGTAGATTTCGCCGTTTGCCGTATAGCGACCGTGGAAAGCAGAGCCGTACCACGAGGCATAGCCAACGCGGTCGTAGTTGCGATCTTCCTTGGGATAGTAGCGCTTGCCTTTGACGACATAGGGGTTGCCGACCATGTCACGTCCACCGCCCTTGGGCACTGGTCCGTTGTAAACCACGCGTTTGCTGGCCTTCACGCCGTAGACGCTTTCGGCGAAGTATTCCTTCGAACGCTTGGTCGTTGATGCCACGTGCGTGGTGCCACAGGATGCCAATGTACCCAAAGCAACCGAAAGCAATAGAAATCGCATTCCGGTCCCAGCACGGTGAGCCAACATTCGAACGTCCCCTTCACAAACGCAATACTACACGGACGGCGGCACCCTCTCGGGTTCGGTATAAGCGCCCTCACGCCAACCCAAATGCCGCACACATGACTAATCCTTCCTTAATCATGCCGGGAAAGTGGCAAAATTACCAAGCAGTTAGATCACACTCGGCGAAAATTTCGCGTTATGGTTTACAGACGGTAAATGGCGATTACCCCGAAAATCTGAGGCTTTCGGGGTAAGGTTTTGAAAAAACGATTTAAATCGAATTTAACCGATCCAGCGGAACAGATACCGTCAGATGGGGTCGATATCGCCCTTCGCCCACATTTCCATGGTCTCGGCATAGAAGTCGGCGAACCGGTTCTCCGCAATTGCGGCACGAATGCCCTGCATCAGTTCCTGATAGTAGGCAAGGTTATGCCACGAGAGCAGCATACCTCCGAGCGCTTCGTTCGCCCGGACCAGATGATGCAGATAGGCACGCGAGTAGTCGCGTGTTGCCGGGCACGAGGAGGCTTCATCCAGAGGTCTCAGGTCTTCTGCATGGCGTGCGTTACGAATATTGACCTTGCCACGACGGGTGAATGCAAGACCGTGACGACCCGAACGGGTCGGCATGACGCAGTCGAACATGTCGACACCAAGTGCCACCGATTTGAGAATATCTTCAGGCGTACCGACGCCCATCAGATAGCGTGGCTTCTCCTTTGGCAGCACGGGAAGCGTAATGTCGAGCATTTCAAGCATGACCGCCTGTGGCTCACCCACTGCCAGACCACCAACGGCATAGCCCTTCAGATCCAGCTGGCCGAGCGCTTCGGCTGAGCGTACGCGCAGGTCCGGCTGGTCGCCGCCCTGAACGATACCGAACATCGCCTTGCCGGGCTGGTTGCCGAAGGCGATCTTGCATCGCTCCGCCCATCGAACCGACATCTCCATCGCGCGCTCGATTTCCTTGCGCTCGGCTGGAAGAGCCACGCACTCGTCAAGCTGCATCTGAATGTCGCTGTCGAGCAGACCCTGGATTTCGATGGAGCGCTCCGGCGACATGTGGTGCAGCGAGCCGTCGACATGGCTCTTGAACGTCACGCCCTTTTCGTCAAGCTTACGCAGACCCGAAAGCGACATGACCTGGAAGCCACCGCTGTCGGTGAGGATCGGCCTTTCCCAGCGAATGAGGTTGTGAAGACCACCCAGACGCGCCACGCGCTCCGGACCCGGGCGCAGCATCAGATGATAGGTATTGCCGAGGATGATGTCAGCGCCTAGGTCGCGAACCTGATCCAGATACATCGCCTTCACGGTGCCGACGGTTCCTACTGGCATAAAAGCTGGCGTGCGAATTTCGCCGCGCGGCATGGTGATGGAGCCAAGCCGGGCCTTGCCATCGGTGTTCTTGAGGGTGAACTGGAAATTCTCGGTCATCGGTCGTTCCTGAAAAGGAGGCTGGAATCGCCGTAGGAATAAAAGCGGTAGCCGTTCTTGATGGCATGGGCGTAGGCCGCACGCATCTGGTCGAGCCCGGCAAATGCCGAAACCAGCATGAAAAGCGTCGATTTTGGCAGGTGAAAATTGGTCATCAGGACATCGATCGCCCGGAAGCGATAGCCGGGTGTGATGAAGATGTCGGTCGCACCCGACCATGCTTCGATGGTCCCGTCTTCGCGAGCCGCGCTCTCAAGCAGCCTGAGCGAGGTCGTTCCGACCGAAACGATGCGTCCGCCGCGTGCTCGAACGGCGTTCAGCGCTGCGGCTGTTTCAGGTGTCACGATCCCGCGCTCGTAGTGCATCTTGTGATCGGTCGTATCGTCTGCCTTGACGGGCAGGAAAGTCCCAGCTCCGACATGAAGCGTCACGAAGTGCCGTTCGATCCCGCGCGCGTCAAGCGCTTCGAACAGGCGCGGCGTGAAATGCAGGCCGGCAGTCGGTGCTGCAACTGCCCCGTTTTCGCGCGCATAAATGGTCTGATAGTCGTCCTTGTCCTTCTCGTCCTCGGCGCGCTTGGCGGCGATATAGGGCGGCAAGGGAATATGGCCGGCGGCAAAGATGGCTTCGTCGAGCGCAGGGCCCGAAAGATCGAACAGCAGCGTTACTTCCGCCTCATCGCGTGCCTCGACCGTCGCATCAAGACTGCCAAGCATGCAGGTTTCGGCGCCATGCCCGAACTGGATGCGGTCGCCCGGCTTCAGTCGCTTTGCCGGACGGGCAAAAGCCTTCCAGCGAGCGCCGTCCACGCGCATGTGAAGCGTGACGGAGATACTTGCGCCTTCACCGCCTTCGCGCGTGCGCAAACCTTCAAGCTGCGCCGGAATGACCTTTGTGTCATTGAAGACCAATGCGTCGCCCGGTTTAAGAAAGTCAGGCAAATCGCTGACCCGGAAATCGCGAAGCATATCCGACGAATGCGGATCAACCACGAGCAGTCGGGCGCTGTCGCGCGGACTGGCCGGCCGAAGCGCAATGTTTTCTTCCGGAAGGTCGAAGTCGAAAAGATCTACACGCATGATAGTGGGTTCTTAAACAGAAAAACGCTCCGGCGTGCAACACCGGAGCGTCAGAGATGAATGGATGCAGGATCAGGCGTCAGCCGCGACCTTCAGCGATACGATGCTGTCAGGATTGCGAACCGGTTCGCCGCGCTCGATCTTGTCAACATTGTCCATGCCTTCGATGACCTGGCCCCAGACCGAATACTGCTTGTTGAGCCACGGCGCATCCGTGAAGCAGATGAAGAACTGCGAGTTGGCCGAGTTCGGGTTCTGCGAGCGGGCCATCGAGCAGGTGCCGCGGGTGTGGCTCATGTTCGAGAACTCGGCCTTCAGGTCCGGCTTTTCGGAGCCGCCCATGCCGGCGCGTGCCGGGTTGAAGTCCTTGCCACCCTTCTTGCCGAACTTCACGTCGCCAGTCTGGGCCATGAAGTCTTCGATGACGCGGTGAAACACAACGCCGTCGTAAGCGCCTTCGCGTGCCAGTTCCTTGATGCGCGCAACGTGACCGGGTGCGAGGTCGGGGAAAAGCTGAATCACAACTTGGCCCTTCGTGGTTTCCATGATGATGGTGTTTTCCGGATCCTTGATCTCGGCCATGGGATGTCTCCTTGTCTTGTGTCTCGGTTGAAGCGGCCACCGTCCGTCCCCCGGACTTGGTGGTCGCAGTGCTGTTGGAATTATGGCTTGCCGACCGTAACCTTGATCATACGATCCGGGTCGGTGACGACACCATTGTTGGCGTCGTCGCCACGCTTGATCTTGTCGACGAGTTCCATGCCGGAAACGACCTTGCCAACGACCGTGTACTGACCGTTGAGGAAGTCACCGGGCGCAAACATGATGAAGAACTGCGAATTGGCAGAGTTCGGGTCCTGCGCGCGGGCCATGCCGACAGTGCCACGCTCGAACGGAACCTTGGAAAACTCGGCCTTGAGGTCCGGCAGATCGGAACCGCCCATGCCTGCCATGTCCGGCTTGAAGTCCTTGGACATGTTGCCGTACTTGACATCACCTGTCTGGGCCATGAAGCCTTCGATGACCCGGTGGAACGCAACGTTATCGTATTCACCCTTCTTGGCGAGTTCCTCGAGACGCTTCACATGGTTCGGTGCGACATCCGGCATCAGCTGAATCACGACCGGACCGTCCTTGAGCTGGATCGTCAGGAAATCGTCGGCCGCGCGGGCAATCGAGGCGCCAAAGGCGGCAACGCTCATGATGCCGGCTGCGATAAGGTGGGAAAGTTTCATGTCTGCTCCGTGGGATTGAAATTCTAGGACCGGCCGAACTTGGCGGTCAGAGCTGCAGCGACGACCTCAGGCACGAATGCACTGACGTCGCCACCCATCTTGGCGATCTGGCGGACCAATGTGGCGGTAATAGCCCGTGACGCAGCGCGTGCGGGTACGAACACGGTCTGAATGTCCGGCGCCATGGCGGCATTCATCGCAGCCTGGTTCATTTCGTCGTCCAGGTCAGTGCTGCTGCGCAGGCCCTTGACGAGAATGGTGGCGCCATTTTCCCGGGCGACGTCCACCGACAACCTGTCGAAGGCAATGACATCGATACGATCGGCAAGCCCGTCCGAATAGTCGGCAACCGACTGCCGGATCATCTCCGCCCGTTCTTCAAATGCGAAAAGCCCCTGCTTGGCAGCGTTGACGCCAACGCCGACAACCAGCCTGTCGCAGATATTGAGCGCCTGCACGAGCACATCGAGATGACCATTGGTCATAGGATCGAAAGAGCCCGGATAGAATGCCGTTTTCATCTTGTCCGCCGAAACCACTTGATCCCGGCCTTTTGTCACGGAAGCGCAGTGCCCGCAAGCAAAATGGCGCGACATCCCCTTCGAGAAGGGCGCCACAACGGGGCATGCGAATATGAACGCCAGATGAACGGCGCGTTCAAGCTGGTTTCAGTTGACCTCCGCTACTTTTGTAATCGTGGAGACGGAATCACGAGGATCCGTGTCAGACAAAGAGGTAACGACATGTTCGCACTCAACATCATTCTATCGGTCCTGATCCCTGTCGCATTCTTTGCGACGATCGCCATTGTCGGTGAACAGCGCCGCTACCGCCGCATGGAGGCGAGCGCGCAGAAGGTCGGCGTCAAGTCCGGCAAGCAGACAGGGGTTCCGGCGTAATCTGGCCGGTCGGACCGAAACTCCAGCTTCTCTTTTCGTGGAACCTTCGTCGTTCCCGATCGTTTAGGACATAGAAAATGCTTGCCCTGCTCGTCATTTCTTCAATCGTCGGCGCACTTGTTCTCGCTTTTGCCGTTGATTTCCTCTGGGAGCGACGTCTGCAGAAAGGCATTGTAACCCGGGTAACTGCGAAGCGGTCCCGTTCTGCCTGATGGTGGTTTCACCAGACAGAAGGAGAAACGAAATGCTGATCTTGTCATTGCTTGCCGGCCTTATCGCCTCGATGTTCGCCGCATCTGTCTTCGCCAGCCTCAAGGCTTTGCGCGAAGAAGACGCAGAACCGCGTTATCGCAAGATGATTTTCTGAAATTGAATTGACAGACCCAAGTCTGAGAAGCCGGATGGAGTTCCCTGCCCATCCGGTTTTTTTTGTCTACTCTTTGGCAAAACCTGCAAGCTGGGTCATGATGACGGCGGCGGCTGAAAGGCGCTTTTCGGGTGTGGGAAGATCGCGCATCAGGAAGACGCTCTGGTCCTGGCGGATCTTGGCCATGGAACCCTGCTTTGCGATGTAGCCAACCAGCGCTGCCGGGTTCGGGAACTGTTTGTTGCGGAACTGGACGACAACGCCCTTCGGACCGGCATCCAGCTTCTCGACATTGGCGATGCGGCAAAGCCCCTTGACGTAAACCACCTTCAGCAGATGCTGTACTTCCATCGGCAACGGACCGAAACGGTCGATGAGTTCCGCCCCGAATGCATCGATTTCCGATGGCGCGCTGATTTCGCCAAGACGACGGTAGAGTCCAAGCCGCAAGTGAAGATCCGGCACGTAGTCTTCCGGGATCATGACCGCGACGCCGACAGAGATCTGCGGCGACCAGCCGGTATCTGCAATCTCGTCGACGCCCTTCACTTCGGCCACAGCCTCCTCCAGCATCTGCTGGTAAAGTTCGAAACCGACCTCCTTGATATGGCCGGACTGTTCTTCACCCAGCAGATTGCCGGCACCACGGATATCGAGGTCGTGGCTCGCCAGCTGGAAACCGGCGCCCAGCGTATCCAGAGACTGCAGCACCTTGAGGCGGCGCTCGGCCGTCTGCGTCAGCACCTTGTTGACGGGCAGCGTGAAGAGCGCGAACGCTCTCACCTTCGAACGGCCAACGCGTCCCCTGAGCTGATAAAGCTGCGCGAGGCCGAACATGTCGGCGCGATGAACGATCATCGTGTTGGCAGTCGGCACATCCAGACCCGACTCGACGATCGTCGTCGAAAGAAGAACGTCGTACTGCCCATCATAGAAGGCGTTCATCACGTCTTCCAGTTCGCCTGCCGCCATTTGTCCATGCGCAACCGCGACCTTCAGCTCCGGCACGCTTTCCTTCAGGAAGTCCTGTATCTCCGAAAGGTCTGAAAGGCGCGGGCAGACATAGAAGCTCTGGCCGCCGCGATAATGCTCGCGCATCAACGTTTCGCGGATCACCAGACCGTCGAACGGCGAGATGAAGGTCCGGACCGCCATGCGGTCCACGGGCGGCGTGGTGATGAGCGAAAGCTCGCGCACGCCGGTCATGGCCAGCTGCAAGGTGCGCGGGATTGGCGTTGCGGAAAGCGTCAGCACGTGAATGTCCGACTTCAGTTCCTTCAGCCGCTCCTTGTGCTTGACACCGAAGTGCTGCTCCTCATCAATGATCAGCAGGCCGAGATTGGCAAACTTGATCGAGCTGCCGAGCAGCGCATGGGTCCCCACGACAATATCGGTCTTGCCGCTCGCCAATTCCTCCTTGGTCAGCGCCAGCTCCTTTGTCGTCACAAGGCGCGAGGCCTGGTTGATCCGGATCGGCAGGCCACGGAAACGCTCGGTAAATGTCTTGAAATGCTGACGGGCAAGCAGCGTCGTCGGCACGACGACGGCAACCTGAACGCCATTCATGGCGGCAATAAAGGCTGCGCGCAGAGCAACTTCCGTCTTGCCAAAGCCAACGTCGCCGCACACCAGCCGGTCCATCGGCTTGCCAGCGCCGAGATCCTCACGCACGGATTCGATTGCTGTCAGCTGGTCCTCTGTTTCGTCATAGGGGAAGCGGGCGGCAAACTCGTCATAGACCCCGTCTGGCGCGCTGAGGACCGTCGCATGGCGTGTCAGGCGTTCTGCGGCAATCCGGATCAGCGCGCCCGCCATGTCGAGCAGCCGCTTCTTGAGCTTGGCCTTGCGTGCCTGCCAGGCCACGCCGCCGAGCTTGTCGAGCTGGGCATCGGTGCCTTCAGCGCCATAGCGCGACAGGAGATCGATGTTTTCGACCGGCAGGAAGAGCTTGGCGCCCTCGGCATATTGCAGTTCCAGGCAGGCGTGTGGCGCACCAGCCGCCTCGATCGTGCGCAAACCGACAAACCGGCCGATGCCATGCTCGGCGTGCACGACGATGGTGCCTTCGTCGAGACCCGCCACTTCGGCAATGAAGTCTGCCCCGCGCTTTCGACGCTTGGCGCGGCGGACCATGCGGTCGCCAAGAATGTCCTGTTCGCCGACGATGGTGATGTCGCCCGTTTCAAAGCCGCCCTCGAGGCTGAGAACGGCTGCAGCCGCCTCGCCCTTGTCCAGCGACTTCAGATCGGAGAGGGCCACGATCGGCTTGATCCTTTCAAGGCCATGCTCACCCAGCACCTGAAGAAGACGATCGAGCGAACCTTCCGACCATCCGGCAATGATGACCTTCTGGCCGCTGGCCCTGCGGCTGGCGATATGCTTGACCGCGAGATCGAAGACGTTCACGCGATCTGCAGGCTTTTCTTCAGCCCCGGCCGTTGTCGCCCAACGTGGGCCCGGCCTTGCGTCCGGCGATGCCACCCGGCGACCCGCAATCTCGTCCTCGGCGAACGGCGTCAACCGGATTGCGCCACGCGCATTGAGCTGTTCGCTCAATCGCTCCGCGCTTTCATAGAGCATGTCAGGCGGCACCGGCTTGTAGGGTGCCGATTGTGCCACGTGCCCCTTCGACTGCTGGCCGGCGTCGCGGCGGGCGGCGTAATAGTCCTCGATCAGCGCATGGCGCTCTCGGGCTGCCTCTTCAAGCGTATGGTCGGCCACCGGCCTAAACGCGGCGATCTGGTCGAGCACCGTTTCAAGGTTCTCGTAGTAGAGCGGCAGCCAATGTTCCATGCCGGCGAAACGCCGCCCTTCCGAGACAGCGACATAAAGCGCATCGTCACGCGTCGCGGCACCGAAGAGAGAAAGATAATTGCGGCGGAACCGGCTAATCGTTTCGGCGGTCAGCGTGACCTCGCTCATCGGATTGAGCGACAGCGCGCGCGCCTGACCTGTCGTTCTCTGGCTTGCCGGATCGAAATGGCGGATGGTTTCGAGAGAGTCGCCAAAGAAATCGAGGCGCACGGGCTCGTTGTCACCGGGGACGAACACATCAAGAATGCCGCCGCGGACCGCGTATTCGCCAACTTCTCGCACCGTTGGCACGCGGTTAAAGCCATTCAGTTCGAGCCGCGCGGCGATATCCTCCATCCGGATAACCATGCCCGGACGCGCCGAAAATGCGAGTGAGGAGATGACCTCCCGAGGCGGAACTTTCTGCAAGAGCGCATTGGCCGTCACCAACAGGATCGCCGCATGAGGATTGCGCGCGTGCTCGGCCAATGCCGCAAGCGTCGAAAGCCGCTCTGCCGCCACATCAGTGCCCGGAGATACTCGGTCGTATGGAAGGCAATCCCAGCCCGGCAGCGTGAGAACAGGAATGTCCGGGGCGAAGAAACCCAGCAATTGCACGAGGTCGGATAGGCGCTGGCCGTCGGAGACGAGATAGGCCACGGGCTGGCCCGTGCGCGCCATCTCGGCCAGGATCATCGCCTCCATACCCGGCGGTATGGCCGCAATCGTCTTCGGGCCATCTGCGGCCAGAAGCTTTTTGACATCAAGTCCTGCGATCATCAGGCTTTATCGTCCACGGGTTTCAGGATGGGGTCGAAATCGGGTCTGTAAGACGCAATGCGTTCAAAGAGCGGCGTATGATATCGCTCGGGCAGCGGCTTCTCGCCGGTGATCCATTTTACGAGATCTGCGTCCTCTTCCGCCATGATGACTTCCAGCTCGTCAAGCTCATCTTCGCTCAACGTGGCGATCTCATCATCGGCAAACTGACCGAGGATCAGATCCATTTCCCGAATGCCTCTGTGCCAGGCGCGAAACAGGATGCGCTTGCGGCGTGGGTCGATCTCGGCACTGGAGCGAGTGGTTCCGGTCATTTGAAAATCCTTCTTCGGGCCTCTCTATAGTCTCTGGAAATCGCGTTGTCAGCCTTGCATTTAAGGCAAATTCCGCACCATGTTCAGGGTATGAGACCGACAATCCTCGACCCCATGTTTGCGCCGCTTTCGACCCTGCCCGGCATCGGGCCGAAGACCGGGGACCTCTATGCGCGGCTCCTGAACAGGGAAAATCTGGATGATTGCAAGGTGTTGGACCTTGTCTTTCATGTTCCGAGTTCATTGATCGACCGGCGCAGTCAACCCGGCATCGCTCTGGCACCTGAGGGCGCTATCGTCACGATCAAGGGCTGGGTGGACCGCCACCAGCCACCACCGCGCGGCAACTCATCGGTGCCGTACCGCGTTTTCATCCACGACGACACGGGCGAACTGGCACTGACCTACTTCCGGGTCAAGGGAAACTGGCTCGAGAAATCCCTGCCTGTCGGCGAAGACGTCATCGTCAGCGGCAAGGTCAACTGGTTCAACGGGCGGCCCTCGATGGTGCATCCCGATTATGCCGCGACGCTCGTGCAGTCAGAAAACATGCCGCTTGTCGAACCCGTCTATCCCATGACGGCAGGGCTCTCTCCTAAAGCATTGCGCAAGGCGGTTGAAGCAGCGGTCGAACGTCTTCCAGCTTTGCCTGAATGGCAGGACGCTGCCTTCATGGCTCGCAACAGCTTCCCCCCCGTCAAAGACGCCTTCGACTGCCTACATCACCCCCGCGATGCTGCGGATGTCGACCTGCAGTCACCTGCCCGCCGCAGGCTCGCCTATGACGAGTTCCTGGCGGGGCAAGTCTCGCTTTCCCTCGTGCGTCAACGACTGCGGAAAGCTGCCGGTATCCCGGTTATACCAACGGGTCGGCTGAGCTCGGAACTTCGCCGCGCCATGCCATTTTCGCTGACGGGAAGCCAGGAGAACGCAGTCTCCGCGATCCTGAAGGACATGGCAGGAAGCGAACGAATGCTGCGGCTACTTCAGGGCGATGTGGGCTCTGGAAAGACAGCCGTCGCGCTCATGGCCATGGCCGCGGCAGTTGAAGCAGGAGGCCAGGCAGTGTTAATGGCTCCGACCGAAATCCTGGCTCGGCAACACTATGACACGATTACAAAATACACTGAAAAAACAAATATTTCAGTCTCGATTCTAACCGGTAAGATGAAAATCCGCGAGCGGCAAGAGGTTTTGGCCAAGATCGAGACCGGCGACGCCAAAATCATCATCGGGACGCACGCGCTCTTTCAGGATAATGTCAGTTATTCCAATTTGTTATTGGCAGTTGTTGATGAACAGCATCGGTTTGGTGTTCACCAGCGGCTTCGACTGACCGCCAAGGGTATCTCACCGCACATGCTGGTGATGACAGCGACGCCCATTCCGCGCACACTGGTGCTCGCTGCATTCGGCGATATGGACGTGTCCAAGCTCACCGAGAAGCCTGCGGGGCGCAAGCCGATCCAGACCGCAGTCGTCCCGCTGGAGCGCATGGGCGATATTGTCGGCCGGCTCGATACAGCTCTGAAGGAAGGCAAGAAGGCCTACTGGATCTGCCCGCTGGTGGAGGAGTCCGATGTCTCGGATCTGATGTCTGTAGAGGAGCGTCACGCCATGCTGACATCCCGTTTCGGTGATCGGGTCGGGCTCGTTCACGGACGTATGTCTGGCGCTGACAAGGACGAGGTGATGCGCCGCTTCAAGGGTGGCGAACTGCGACTTCTCGTGGCAACCACGGTCATCGAGGTCGGCGTCGACGTCCCTGATGCGACGATCATGGTCATCGAACATGCGGAGCGCTTCGGGCTTGCCCAGCTCCACCAGCTGCGCGGCCGCGTCGGACGTGGCGATGAGGCTTCCACATGCTTGCTTCTCTACAAGGGACCGCTCAGCGAAAACGGGCGCGCACGCCTCAATATCATGCGAGAGACGGAGGACGGGTTCCTGATCGCAGAGGAAGACCTGAAGCTGCGCGGCGAAGGTGAGCTCCTCGGCACCCGTCAGTCAGGGACACCCGGCTTTCAGCTTGCAAGCCTGGAGGCGCATGCCGATCTTCTGGAAACGGCCCGCAAGGATGCCGCCTACATACTGTCGCAGGATCCAAACCTCGAGGGCGAGCGTGGCAATAACATACGCACCCTGCTCTATCTGCACCGTCGCGATGAAGCGATCCGGTTCCTGCGCGCCGGATAGGATCGCGGCGCTATCACTTTTTTTCCGGGAACGTAATGGGACCGCCTGCAGTCTTCCAGCCTGAGAACCCGTCGCTGATATGGGCTGCGTCGAAGCCCATGTCCTGCAGCGTCGCAACCGAGAGTGCCGACCGCCAACCGGAAGCGCAATGGAAGATGAAGATCTTCTCTTCACCGAAAATAGGTTTGAAATAGGGGCTCGCGGGATCAACCCAGAATTCCAGCATGCCGCGCGGACAGTGGAAACTTCCTGGTATCATCCCTTCCCGCTCCCGCTCACGGGGGTCGCGCAAATCAACGATGAGGATCGAAGGATCATCATAGCGAGCAATCATCTCTTCGGCTGAGAACTCCCGGATGCGTGCACGCGCCTTTGCGACCATTTCAGCCGCACTGACATTGAGGGCCATATACCTTCTCCTTCAGCGGTCGCCAGAAATCAGGACTTTACGGTCGGGGCAAGTTCAGGGGTCACAAGCCCGCCAGAGATCAGGAATTTCGTGGCGTCCTCAACGCTCATGTCGAGCACGCGGATCCTGGATCGCGGGACAAACAGAAGAAAGCCCGCAGTGGGTACAGGGGTCGGAGGAACAAAGACCGTCACGATCTCCTCTCCCATATCCGAAAGCCTGGCGGCGATCTCGCCCCGCACATCCGACGCAATGAAGCCGAGTGTCCAGCTACCCGGCGACGGGAATTCGATTAGACCAACCTTTCGGAACGAACTCGATTGCTCGTTCAGGACCGACTCGAATATCTGCTTGAGGCTCTTGTAGAGCGTGCGCACCAGCGGCATGCGATGCACGATCGACTCGCCGAAGCGGACAATCGACTGACCGATCAGGTTCTTTGCCAGAAAGCCGATGATCGTGATGAGGATGACGGCGACCAGAAGGCCGAAGCCCGGAATTGCAAACGGCAGGAAACGCTCGGGATTATACCGCCACGGAATGTAGGGATTGACCCAGCTATCTGCCCACTGCACGAAGGACCATGTCAGCCAGATGGTGATCGCCACCGGCGCGCAGATGATCAGCCCGGTCAGGAAGTTGTTGCGCAGGCGCGTTGCGAAGAATTCGCGCTTCGGTTCGTCAGACATCGCGATCCAGTGACAGTTCTCTTCAGGAAACGCGATAACGCGTTTCCGCACCGCACAAACATTGCCCAATGCGCCCTGTCACGCAAGGCAAAACCCGCATTAAATCTGTGTATCACAATTTGCCGTGCGTCGATTGATGGCCCGGTGGAGGCCATCCCAGGATCATTCTACCGTGACGGACTTCGCCAGGTTGCGTGGCTGGTCGACATCAGTGCCCATGAAGACGGCTGTATGATAGGCCAGAAGCTGCACAGGCAGCGAATAGATCATCGGTGAAATCAGTTCATCGACTTCCGGCAGCACGATGGTGGCCATGGTATCGAGCGACGAGGCTTTGGCCCCCTTCTCGTCCGTGATGAAGATGATGCGTCCACCGCGGGCCGCCACTTCCTGCATGTTGGAAACCGTCTTCTCGAAGAAACGGTCATGCGGGGCAATCACGATCACCGGCATGGTTTCATCGATCAGTGCGATCGGACCGTGCTTGAGTTCGCCGGCCGCATAGCCCTCGGCGTGTATATAGGAGATTTCCTTCAGCTTCAGCGCGCCTTCCAGCGCGAGCGGATAGCTCGTGCCACGGCCGAGATAGAGCACGTCCTTGCATTTGGAAAGGTCACGCGCCAGCGCCTCGATCTGCGGCTGGATCGAATTCAGAACGGCGCTCATGATGCGCGGCATCTCGATGAGATGACCGACCGCCGCGACCTCCTCGGCCTCCGTCAGCTTGCCGCGCTGGCGTGCCGCTGCAAGCGACAGCGAGGCAAGTGCCGTCAGCTGGCAGGTGAACGCCTTGGTCGAGGCAACGCCAATTTCGGGCCCCGCCATGATCGGAAACACGGCATCGGACTCGCGCGCGATTGTCGATTCCTTGACGTTGACCACAGCGCCGATTTTCAGGCCTTCCTGTTTGCAATAGCGCAGCGACGCGAGCGTGTCGGCGGTTTCGCCCGACTGAGAAATGAAGAGCGCGGCGCCGTTCTTCGGCAGCGGCATTTCGCGGTAGCGGAACTCCGACGCAACGTCGATCTCGACGGGCAGACGCGCAATGCGTTCAAACCAGTATTTGGAAACGAGACCGGCGAGATAGGCCGTGCCGCACGCGGAAATGGCCAGGCTTTCAGTCTTGCCAAAATCGATCAGACCCGAAATGTCGCGCACCTTGCGGGTGGAGAAATCTACATAGTGGCCGAGTGCATGGGAAATAACTTCCGGCTGCTCGTAGATTTCCTTTTCCATGAAGTGCTTGTGATTGCCCTTGTCGACGACATAGGCAGTCGCCGAGGAGATCTGCTTCTGGCGTGAAACAGGATTGCCGTCGAAATCAAGAATTTCGACACCGGCATGGGTGAGGATTGCCCAGTCGCCATCATGCAGATAGGTGATCTCACTGGTGAACGGTGCAAGCGCAATCGCATCCGAGCCCATGTACATCTCGCCACGGCCATGACCAACGGCGAGCGGCGGTCCGGAGCGCGCAGCCATGATGAGGTCGGGCTCGTCTTCGAACATCAGAGCAAGCGCGTAGGCACCGGTGAGGCGCTTCAGAACGCCCTTCACGGCGTCGCGCTTCGACTTGCCGGCCTTCAGTTCGCGCGCCACGAGTTGCGCAACAACTTCCGTATCCGTCTGCGAGGTAAACACAGCGCCGCCGACAATCAGTTCGTCACGCAGTTCCGCGAAGTTTTCAATGATGCCGTTGTGGACGATGGCGACACTACCAACAAAGTGCGGGTGCGCGTTGCTTTCGGTCGGTGCGCCATGCGTTGCCCAGCGGGTGTGGGCAATGCCGATCGTGCCGTCAAGCGGTTCGCCGTCAAGACGCTTCTCAAGATTGAAGAGCTTGCCTTCGGCACGGCGGCGAGCCAGCTTTCCATGCTCGATGGTCGCCACGCCGGCGGAATCATATCCCCGGTACTCAAGCCGTTTCAGGGCGTCGACGAGACGTCCCGCAACCGGTTGGTTTCCGACAATACCGACAATACCGCACATTCAGACTCACTCCGGGTTATCTTCGCGAACTCAGGCGCGACTTCGTACCGATTTTTGCCGATTTCGCAATCGCAGCACGGTCACTTTCGGTTTCAGAAAGTAATATGGGATCAGCTTTTTGCCTTCTTGAGCGCTTCCTTGAACGCCTTGATGCGTTCGCGGATAACGGCAGCCCTGCCCGGCTTGATTTCCTGCCGCGCCCGGCCAAGCGCTAGCGCATCGTCCGGTACGTTCTCGGTGATCACGCTGCCTGAGGCCACGTAAGCACCGTTGCCGATCTTGACGGGTGCAACCAGCGCCGAGTTGGAGCCGATGAACGCGTTTTCGCCGATCTCGGTCAGATGCTTGTTCACGCCGTCATAGTTGCAGGTGATTGTGCCTGCACCGATATTGGATCCTGCGCCGATCACGGCGTCACCGATATAGCTCAGGTGGTTGACCTTTGCCCCACGGCCGACCGTCGCTTTCTTGACCTCGCAGAAGTTCCCGACCTTCGCGCCTTCCGACAGGTCGGCGCCCGGACGAAGCCGTGCATAGGGTCCGACGGCTGCATCCCTGGCGACACGCGCGCCTTCCAGATGGCTGAATGCATGTATCACCGCACCGCCCTCGACCGTCACACCAGTTCCGAAGACGACGTTCGGTTCGATGACCGCGTCCTGTCCGATGACGGTGTCGTGAGAGAGGAAGACCGTTTCCGGTGCGACCATGGTCACGCCCGAGATTATGATTTCGCGGCGGCGGCGCTGCTGCCAGATGGCTTCAAGCTGGGCAAGTTCTGCGCGATTGTTGCAGCCGGCCAATTCGTCTTCCGGCGCAACGATCACGCTTGCCTTGCCACCCTTCGAACGTGCGATTTCCACGACGTCCGTCAGATAATACTCGCCTTTCGCGTTCTTGTTGGTGATCATATCGAGGAATTCGAGCGCCCGCGCGCCGTTGATCGCCATCATGCCGCCATTGCAGAGCGTGACCTTGCGCTCCTCGGGCGTCGCATCCTTTTCCTCGCGGATCGCGACGAGGTCGCCGCCCTCGGTCAGGAGTCGCCCGTATCCGGTGGGCTGCGCCGTCTCGAAGCCGATCACCACCACGTCAGACCCTGAGGACAGCCCCTCGCGCGCCTTGGTGAGCGTTTCCGAACCGATGAGCGGCGAGTCACCGAATACCACCAGCACGTCATCGAACCCCCGTTCGATAGCAGTGCGCGCCGCCAGAACCGCATGCCCGGTCCCCAGGCGTTCGGTCTGGGTGAAGCTTTCAACCGGCAATCCGCTCGCCCGTGTTGCCGCCTCAACGGCTGCTGCGTCGCGGCCAACAACAAGCGCGACGTCGGTAATCCCGGCGGCTTTGAGAGCAGCCGAAACATGTCCGATCAGAGGAAGGCCAGCGATCGGGTGCAGCACCTTCGTCAGGGAGGATTTCATGCGCGTGCTCTCGCCTGCGGCAAGAACGACAGCGAGACAGGTACGAGACATCAGATGCAGCTCCAGATTTTTCTGATCAGGCTCAGCCGGATGGGCAAGCCTTTTGAATGGATTCGAGGGGCACGCCCCCGTTGCGCCTGCTCTATCAGAACAGAACGCTGCGCGACAAGATAAGTGGTCCTGATGCCCTCCATCAGGGCAGTTTGCCTTCGACGCCGTTCACGAGAAAGTCCATGCTCTGGATAACGCTATCCATGGCAAGTTCGTTCTTTTTCAGCCAGGTCTTGCCGTCCTGATAGCGCACTGGCCCCTTGAAGGGCTTCAGAACGCCGGAGACCAGCTTCTTTTCGCCGTCCTGAGCGAAAGCGACATCTTCCGGCGACATGTTCTTATAGGGCGCCATGACGAAAAGGCCGGGCTTCAACCCGTCCCAGGTCAGGCCGCTTGCCCAGCTGCCATCCAGATAGGCGTTGACGCGCGCCACATCATAAGCGCCCCAGTTGTAGACGATCGACGTAAGCTGGGCGAGCGGGGCAATCCCTATGCGGTCGGCACCATGGCCAAATGCCTTCACATTGTTGGTCTCGGCCACTTGAAGTGGCGCAGTCGAATCGGTCTGCTGGGAAACGATGTCCGCACCCTCGCCAATCGCGTCCTTGACGGCCTTTGCTTCCTTGTCGGGTACGAACCAGCTTTGCATGAAGACCACCTTGGTCTTGAATGCCGGGTTGACGGATTGCGCGCCGATCTCGAATGCATTGATGCCTTGAAGAACTTCGGGAATGGCGAAGGGTGCGATGTAGACGGCTTTTCCAGTCTTCGAAACCCGTGCCGCGATGCGCCCGGTCAGATATCTGCCCTGGTAAAAACGCGCGTTGTAGGCCGCGACATTGCGCGTGGTCTTGAAGCCCGTTGCGTGCTCAAAGCGGACATCGGGATGTCGTGCCGCCACCTTGAGAACGGGCTCCATGTACCCGAACGCAGTTGCAAAAATCATGTTGCAGCCGGAGGACGCAAGCCGCTCGAAAACAGCCTCAGAAAGGTCATCTTCGGCAACCTTTTCCACGAAGGATGTCTCGACACGATCGCCAAGCGCCTTGTCCACGGCGAGCCGTCCCTTTTCCTGCGCCTCCGACCAGCCGCCGTCCGTACGCGAGCCCGGATAGACGAAGCAAATCTTCGGCTTGTCCGCAGCCGTAGCTGCCTCGGCGGACAACAACGCTGAAACGGTTGCCAGGAAAAGCATCAGACCAGATTTCAAGCACGCCTCCATCACCCCTGCAGGTATTACATGATTGGAGGCTGCACTATGTCTAGTCTTCCTTGCCGAGGGCTGGAAACGCCTGCAGCACTGCGCCGATGCAGTAAAGATAAAGACCGCTGATGACCACGCCCCAGACCAGCCATTGCGGCGAATCGAAATGCAACAGCAATGCGGCGGCACTGAGGGCAGACCAGATTGCGAACACCGTAAGATTAAGGGGTCGAAGGCGCTTCACCCGCACCGGGTGGAGGAAATTGATGGGCAGGAAGGTCAGGAATACGGACACGGCCACGACCGAGAACGCAGTGACCTGCGTCGGCTTGATCACGAAGAGCGTGAAGACAACCATGTTCCAGACCACCGGGAAGCCGGAAAAGAAGTTCTCGTCCGTCTTCATGCCCATGTCGGCGTAGTATATGGCGCTGGAAACGACGATCATTCCCGCAGCAACGAATGACCATGGCTCGCCGATCATATGGCTTTCATAGAGCGCGAACGCCGGCAGGAGAACATAGGTTACGTAGTCGATGACGTTATCGAGCGTATCGCCCGACCAGTTCGGCAGCACTTCTTTGACCCGAACCCGGCGCGCGATGGGACCATCGATGCCATCGACGGCCAGTGCAAGCCCAAGCCACCAGAACATGTCCACGAAGCGCTGTTCGGCTGCCGCAACGACGCCCAGGAAGGCCAGAAAAGAGCCTGAGGCTGTCAGAATGTGAACCGAGAATGCACGGATCTCGGCATAAGGTACCCGCTTGTAATTGAAGATTTTCATATAAACGCGAGTGCCCCCAGATTGATCCACGCCAGCATCCTCATACATGAATGCGTGGCGGCACGAAACGTTTCAAAAATAAGTTTCCCAAATTTGCAAAACTCATGGCGAGCGCCGGCCTCCCGTCCTATATCTTCGCCGACAGCATAAGGGTGATGCGACATGGAACGTTTTGACATCGCAGTGGCGGGCAACGGCCTTGCCGGAAAGATTGCAGCGGTTGCCTTGGCCCGTCTGGGCTATGACGTGGCGCTTGTCGGGCCCATGGGCACGAATTCTGACAAGCGCACGACTGCGCTGATGGATCAGTCGATCGCCTTCATCGACGGTCTTGGTATCTGGGAAAAGCTGAGCCCCCGGGCGTCTGCCTTGAAAACCATGCAGATTATCGATGGCACCGGCAGGCTTTTCCGCGCGCCGACCGTCGCATTCCGCGCGATGGAAATCGGCATTGACGCCTTTGGCTACAATTTCCCGAACGCCGATGCACTCGATGTTCTCGACGGCATTATCAGCGAGGACAAACGCATCCATGTCGTCAGTGGCAAGGTTCACTCTGCTGCCTTCGGCGACAGCGCAGTCACGATCACACTGGAAACGGGCGACACTATTGAGGCTGGCTTCGCGGTTGCCGCCGACGGGCGCAAGTCGATCCTGCGCGAAAGTGCGGGGATCGGCATTCGCACCTGGGCCTACCCTCAGACTGCCGTCGTCCTGAACTTCCGCCACACACTGCCGCACAACAATGTGTCGACCGAGTTTCATACGCCAACCGGGCCATTTACCCAGGTGCCCCTGCCCGGCCAGCGTTCGAGCCTCGTCTGGGTTCGTTCTCCAGCAGAAGCCGAAGCGTTCGTCGCTTTGCCGAAGACTGAAATAGCCCGCGCCGTCGAAGACCGCATGCAATCCATGCTGGGTGAAGTGACGATCGATGGAGACGTGCAGGCCTGGCCGCTTTCGGGGCTGACGGCACACGCGTTCGGCAAGGGGCGCCTTGCGCTCATCGGCGAAGCCTCGCACGCCTTCCCGCCGATCGGCGCACAGGGGCTAAACCTCAGTCTCCGGGATATCATGTCGCTCTGCGATCTGATCGGCATGAAGCGTGAAGTCTCCGGCCCCGCAGCCGTTGGCGATGCCTTCCACCGTGCCCGTCGCACGGACATTCTCAGCCGCACCGCCAGCGTCGACATGCTGAACCGGTCTCTTCTTTCGAACTTCCTGCCTGTGCAACTCGTGCGCGCCGCTGGACTTCACGTGCTTGGGGCTATCGCACCGCTGCGTCATATCCTCATGCAGGAAGGTGTCGAACCCGGTCGGGGGATCAGGGGCCTGTCATCATCGTTGAAGGACAGATTGACCCGTAAGCGCGCCTGACGACGGCATGTGACAGGCACTCGAAAAAAGTCGATTGTGGTCGTTGTTTCGATGGTGAGCGCGCAGGGATTCGAACCCTGGACCTACTGATTAAAAGTTTGAAGGTCCGCCATTTCTAAGCCTTCCTTGACGTTCATTGATATCAAATTTTTATGATTAAAATCAGTGCAGTAAACCCATTGTCTTTCCTGTAGATTCTTGATTATTCCGGCAAATCTGCTTACTAATTGCTTACTAGAGCGAAGCCAGTAAGCAGGTGTGCCATGACAAAAATCACCAAACGGACCATTGATGCGATTGAGGTTGGCGAAGCCGACATTTTCATTTGGGATGATGATCTGAAGGGCTACGGTGTGAAGGTGACGCCCGCCGGTAAACGGGTGTTTGTTCTTCAGTACAGGATCGGACGCAAATCGCGCCGAATGACACTTGGGACATATGGAGCGATAACGGCTGACCAAGGCCGGGCGCTTGCTCAAGCCGCCATGCGCAAAATTGCACGCGGTGACGATCCTATGGCCGAGAGAGCGCAAAAGCGCACCGAGAGAACTGTAGGAAGCCTCTTGGACGACTTCCTCAAGCTTCATGCGGACGCGAAGCTGAAATCACGCTCCGGCACTGAATACAGGCGACTGACTGAACGGCTGTTGCCGAAAAGGTTTTTGTCTGCGCCAATAACGGAAATCCAGCGGGCAGATGTTTCCACCATTCACAACAAGCTTGTCGCGACGCCTTATCAGGCGAACCGCCTTCTCGCCGTGCTTCGGAAGTTCTTCAATTGGTGCGAAGCGCAAGGTCATCGACCTGATCATTCCAATCCTGCTGTTCATGTCGAGTTATTCAAGGAGCAGAAGCGAGAACGCTTCTTGTCGCCAGCTGAGATTGCGCATTTGGGTTCGGTGTTGTCAGAAATAGAAGCAGAGGGCAAAGTTGGGCCATATGTGATTGCAGCGGTTCGCCTGCTAATCCTGACTGGCGCGCGCCTGAACGAAATTCTCACGATGAAATGGGATTGGGTTGAGTTGGAAAACGCCTGTATCCGCCTGCCGGACTCCAAGACGGGTGCCAAAACCATTTATCTGAATGGCCCTGCCCTACAGGTACTTGCCACAATACCGAGGCTTGAAGGCAATCTCCATGTCATATGCGGCCAGAAGGCGGGGTCGCCGTTAATAAATCTCCAAAAGCCTTGGAGCGCAATTCGCATGCGTGCAGGCTTTGAAGATTTGCGCATACACGATCTTCGGCACTCGTTTGCTTCTGTTGCGGTAGCCAACGGCTTGTCTTTACCCATGATCGGAAAGTTGCTTGGACATTCACAGCCACAGACAACGGCGCGTTATGCACATCTTGCCGACGACCCAATGAAGCAGGCAACCGATTTAATCGGAGCGAAGTTAAATATCCTTCCGAAACTGAGAGCGGCAAAGTAATACCGCATTGCGGCATAAAGGAAACTTTATGCTCAAAATATTGCGGTGAATTTTTGTTAATAGTCGTGGAATTTTTGCATAAACGCGCGACCGATTCGCTAGCTTCCTGTAAAGTGACTGACATTCCTCCCAAGGAACTATTCGCGAAAATAGGAAGCCTAACATGGATCATCTTATCAGCCCGGAAGACGCGGCAAACATTCTCAACATCTCGACTTCGACGCTTGCCAAAATGCGCCTGGCGGGAACGTCGCCACGCTATGTAAAGCTTGGACGTCGTGTAGCCTATCGAACCGTTGATCTTGAAAAGTGGATTGAAGCACAAAGCTTCAATTCTACCGCTGAGTATTGCGGCAAGGCGAACGCCTAATATTGCACCGGCCAACAATCGGACGTCGCCAAACAAGCCGATTGTCGCCGGTAACTCACTGAAAATTATCAAAATCAAAGAGCTGAAAGGTAGATACCTTGTTCGAGCGCGAAATTCCATTGGTTTTCAATTGGGATCACCGGCCATTCTGGCCAAGACTGCAACAGGAATTCGGCTGCTGTGAAGCCGGTGCGGCAACCTTGACAGCGCTCCATGCGACCAAGGGGAGTGGGAAGGCAACCTCTTACTCCCGCAACAAAAATGCTTACGGGCGCATTTCCATGCGCTATCACAACAAACTTTACACCTATGCCAAAATACCCCGCGCCGCTGATCATCTCGCGTCGCAAGGCTTGATTGAACATCACAAGAAGCCATCTGGTTCGCTCGGTTGGCAGAGTTGGATGCGTTTAACGCCTGAATGTAGTTCTTACCTGGACGCACTCATGGGCGACGAATTAATGGCTCTAATGCCAATCGAGCCTGTCATCTTGAGAGACAGAGACAAAAAGCTGGTAAACTACAGCGATTGCCCCGAAACACGTATAATGCGGCGAAAGATTTGCTTATTCAACGAAGCGATTGCGGGAAGCAACCTCAAAGGGTGCATACCTGGCTCACTCACGAGAATCTTCAATCAGACTTTCGACCGGGGTGGCCGGTTCTATGTTTCGGGTGGAAGCTGGCAGTGCAAGAGCAAGCTGGCGCGCGCCCAAATTCTTATTGACGGCGAACCTGTGGTCGAAATCGACTACACCAGTCTTCATGCAACATTGGTCTACGGTAATGCGGGTATTCGCAAACCCGAGAATTGTTACGAGATTGATAACTGGCCGCGTGAATTGGTTAAGCTGGCCTTTTTGATCCTGTTGAATGCGCAGACCGAAAGTAGTGCCATCCGTGCAATTGCGAACACTGCCGAGATGGCAGCCCGCCATTCAGATTTTTCTGACGCACTGCTGTCTTCAAAACGTCTGGTGGCGGCAATCAAGCAGCGACATCAAGCTATCTCCCGATTTTTTCATAGCGATGCGGGCGCTAAATTGATGCGGATTGACAGCGACATGGCTGAAATCGTCATGACCAAACTTAATAGCCAAGGTATCGCCGCCCTACCGATTCATGACAGCTTTTTAGTTCAAGCGAAACATGCCGAGAACCTAAGAGAAGCCATGCTGCAGGCGGCACAATTCAAAGGCTACCAGTTCATAGGCGTGATATAAGCTCGAAACCCATGAATACTCCTTCGATACCCCCCTACTCTAACTGATCTGGTAGTCCCCTGTAGTCCCTGTAGTCCCCTGTAGTCCCTGTAGTCCCCTGTAGTCCCTGTAGTCCCTGTAGTCCCTGTAGTCCCGTATGTAAGTCGTTTCTGATCTATCTATTTGTTTTAAAAAGATAATAACCCTGCCTAGACGATGCGCTACGGATGTTCTCATTTGCACATGATTTTTGTGGTAGCTAAACTTTTTAGTTGTAGCCAGCGAAATTTTGTAATGATGTCGGCAAAGCTAGCGGGTAAAGGGGGTGCAAATGAAGCCGTATACAAGGTCGATAATTGAGCTTTTCGACGGCAAGAAAAGGTTTTTGATTCCGTATTACCAGCGCCAATATGCTTGGAAAGCGCAGCCACAACTTGAGTTGTTATGGGAAGATATCAAACGGGCAGTAGCGCGTATTCAAGAGGATCGCTCCTCGCTCACGCCTCATTTCATGGGTGCAATAGTCATCGCGCAAATTAAGACCTACGGTAAGCAGGTACAGGCCTTTGAAATTGTTGACGGGCAACAGCGTCTTACGACTTTTCAGCTTTTGCTGAGCGCTTTTCGAGACGTTGCAAAATTGCGTTGTTCCAGATACGCCCAAGAAGTCGAAGGTTATCTATTAAGCGACGGAGTGATGGAGGACCCAGAAAGGGAACGCTTCAAACTCTGGCCATCGCTAGCAGACCGGAGATCATTTGTCGCTATCATCGATCCTGGGGCAGACTTAGACGCAATAGCGCCAAAGCCAGATGACGAAGCCGGTACAACAGTTCGCCGCGCAGTGTCTGCTTATGAATACTTCAAGGCTAAGATCGATCGGTTTGTCACCGACCATAGCGGGTCGGACGAGCACGGATTCGAACTATTGTTTGAGGCGTTGAAAGACGGTCTCGCAATTGTGTCTATCGAACTCGAATCCGGCGATGACCCGCAAACCATATTCGAAACCTTGAATAGTAGGGGTGTCGATTTGGCTCCTGGCGACCTCATGCGAAACTTCATTTTTCAGCGCGCCAAAGGTCTTGGCCAAGCGAGCCATTCCCTTGTCGTAGACAAACTTTACGAGAAGCATTGGTTGGCGCTCGACAAAGATGTTTGGAGCCAACCAGCTTCAAGAGGCCGGCAAACTCAACAACGCTTGGATTGGATGCTTACAGACCATTTGTCGATGCAAATTGGCAATATCGTTTCAGTTGAAAACCTTTTTGAAAGATACAGGCGTTGGATACTCGACCAGCGCCCCTATGTTTCGGTCGCGGCGGAGTTGGAGTCGATTTCGGCAACTGCGGCAATTGAGAAGCGTCTTTTCGAACAAATACCTGGTGACGCGATTGGAGAGTTTGGGCGTTTTGCAGACGCTTTCGATGTATCCACCGCGATGCCGCTAGTGATTTTTCTTGCAACCGATCCTGGCGTTGGCGAAGACCTCAATCGCGCACTACAAATGCTCGAAAGCTATATTTTGCGCAGAGACATTTGCGGCCTCAACAACAAGAATTACAACAGGCTTTTTGTGCGTATTGTCGAAAAACTTCGCGTCGCTAACGGCAATAAAGTAGAAGAACTTGCGAGTTGCCTCTCAAGCGGCCAATCCGAGACTGACCGCTGGCCAACGGATATTGAATGGGAAATGGCTTGGCTAGGAAGGCCTCAATATAGGGGTCGTCGCCAACAACGAATTCGCTATCTATTCGAGGCTATAGAGAAGACAAAGCGATCAAGATTGAGCGAGGATGTAACGATCAAATCCCCGCTAACTGTAGAACATATCATGCCTCAAAGCTGGCAGGAGAATTGGCCTATTCCCGGCTTCGAGCATCTGGATGACCCGGAGCAAGCAAATGACCCCAACTATATTACGAAGAGCAACGAGCGAAACCTTGCGGTAGACACGATTGGTAATTTAACGCTCTTAACACAAGCTTTGAATACGAGCGTGTCTAATGGCACTTTTAATATCAAAATGCGGGCTGTTCGTTCACATTCAAGTCTGGCGCTAAATCGCGAATTGAACGATTTCGAAGTCTGGGATGAAGGAGCAATAAAACAAAGAGGTAAGGCGCTCTTTCAAGTGGCCAAAAGCCTATGGCTTCCTCCGGCGAAGAACGAGGCAGTGCATCTTATCCAGGCTGATAGACACGGCCTTTTCCCTGCGCATGGGACCCACTGCAAGTTTAGATATGCCAACAAAGAATTCGAAGGAATTGTTGAAGGGCGAACTCTTCGAGTTAACGGTTTTGACGAGCCGTTCAAGTCATTTTCCGCAGCTTCTCGAGCCATAACACAGACCCAAAGAAATGGTTGGTATGATTGGCTGATAGCGGACACCGAGGGTAGATGGACGTTGGCCGATGACTGGAGACGCGGTGTACTGGAGCAGCTCTATTAAGGCAGCTGTTGTCGGGATTGGGTGAATTCTCGGGTGGAGAATGATCGCCCTCTCCCTTGAATGCCTTGCCTTTTAAAGGACGGGCGGCTCTAACGTGAATCATAGTTTTGTGGTTGATGAACGCGGGGGATGCGATGACGGAGCTGAATTTCAAGGGTAAGGAATTCGTGTACAATCATCACCTCGCCGTGCCGTTCCGCCCGCTGGAAATTCATTCCGACAAGGGGATCGGCAAGCCACGGCTGGACGGAAACCTGATCATTCAGGGTGACAATCTCCACGCGCTGAAATCACTACTCCCCATTTATGGCGGCAAGGTTGACTGCATCTTTATCGATCCGCCCTACAACACCGGCAACGAGGGCTGGGCGTATAACGACAATGTGAATTCGCCTATGATCAAGGAGTGGCTTGCCGCCAATCCAATTGGGGTCGAGGACGGCCTGCGCCATGACAAATGGTGCGCCATGATGTGGCCGAGACTCTCTTTGCTCAAGGAATTGCTTGCCGAAGATGGCGTCATATTCGTCTGCATTGACGACAATGAACTCTACAATCTTCGCTTGATGCTAGACCAAATTTTTGATCGAGCTGATAATTGGATTGGAACGATAATTTGGAAAAACGTTACGGACAACAATCCAACACGTATAGCAATCGAGCATGAATATATCGTCTGTTTCTCTAAAAACAAAGAACAGGTTGAACGCGTCTGGAAGACAAGCCTTTCTGATGTAAAAGACTTGCTTGTGCAGACAGGGGATAAACTTATCCAAAAATTTCCCAACGAAATCGAGTTGGAGCACGAGTATAAGAAATGGTTTCGGGCCAACAAGCACGAACTATGGCCATTGGATCGATATAAATACATTGATCGCGGTGGGATCTTTACGGGAAGTCAAAGTGTCCATAACCCTGGCAAGGAAGGCTACAGATATGATGTGTTGCATCCTGTAACGAAAAAGCCCTGTAAACAGCCGTTGATGGGTTATCGCTTTCCTGAAGAGACCATGAAGCAACTAATTGATGCTAACAAAATTCTCTTTGGTGAGGATCATAATAAGATTATCGAGCTGAAGCTTTATGCTCGAGAATATCAGGAGAAGCTACCAAGCGTAATAGAACTTGATGGTCGAACTTCAGCATACGAATTGCGAAGCTTATTCCCAGACGAACCAAAAAATTTCGACCATGCGAAGCCAACGGCACTCGTGGAAAGGATTTTGTCGTTTGTAACCAAAAAGGATGCGCTCATTTTAGACAGCTTCGCTGGCTCCGGCACTACAGGGCATGCTGTCGCTGCTTTGAATGCTAGCGATAACGGAAATCGCAAATTTATTTTGATTGAATGCATGGACTATGCTGAAACTCTAACACGAGAACGAGTGCGCCGGGCGATGATGGGCATTGCAGGCGTTGCCGAAAAGATCGAGGGGTTGGGCGGGGAATTTACCTATTGCACCCTTGGCACGCCGGTGGAACTCGACAGGGTATTGACCGGGGAGACGCTGCCGGAGTTCGAAGCTCTTGGTTCGGTACTCTTCCATATGGCCACCAATCAAGCATTCGAACCAGCCAGGGCCGACATCGAAAAGGGCTATCTGGGAGAGAGCGGAGGCCAGCATGTTTGGCTGATTTACAAGCCGGATATCGAGTGGCTGAAATCACCGGAAGCGGCGCTGACGCTCAATAAGGCACGCGAATATGCGGAAGCCTTTCCGAAGGCAAAGCACCTCGTCATGGCCCCCGCACGATATGTCAGCCAGAAGCTGCTAGCGGAAGAGAACCTGCCGGTTGAATTCGTGCCCCTGCCCTTCGCCCTCTATCGCATCGAACGGAACTGAAGGCGATGTTGCGCGAACTCGATTATCAGGCCCGAGTTCTGGAGACTCTGGAAAGTTATCTCGATTTTCTGAACGAGGAAAAGGTCACATCTGACGAAGTCGCCGAATTGGCAAAGGCCAAGCCGCATTTAGGAATTCCAGTTCCCGACTTTTCAAAAAGTGCTTGGGACAAGATGAAGGTAGCGGGCAAACTGCCTGCTTCCCGCTTGAATATTCCCCATTCGGCGCGCATCGACGGCATTGGCAGAACCGTTCCCAATGCTGTGCTCAAAGTGCCGACCGGCGGCGGAAAGACATTTCTGGCCGTCAATGCCCTGTCACGCATCTTCGGGCGCTATCTCTCCAACAACAAGGGCTTTGTGTTGTGGATCGTGCCCAACGAGGCGATCTACAGCCAGACACTCAAACGTCTGAAAGATCGGCAAGACCCCTACCGGCAGGTGCTCGACCGTGCCGCTGCCGGGCGCGTCAAGATTATGGAAAAGGGCGACCGGCTGGACGCGCGCGACGTGGAAGGCCAGCTTTGCGTCATGCTACTGATGCTGCAATCAGCCAACCGCAAAACTAAAGACCCCCTGAAAATCTTTCAGGATCGTGGCGATGTTGCCGGGTTCACACCGCCTGAAGGCGACCAGGAGGCGCACGCCGAACTGATCGGCCAAATCGGCAATCTCGATTGCTACAATGACCTGTTTCCTATGGTGAAGGATTCGCTGGGCAACGCACTTCGCATCATCCGTCCGGTTGTTGTGCTAGACGAAGGCCACAAGGCGGTTTCGGAGCTCGCCTTCAATACGCTTTACGGCTTCAATCCGCGTTTCGTTCTCGAACTGACGGCAACGCCGCATGATATTGAGCCGAAGGGTGGAAAATCCCCCGTGCCGGGGCGCAGCTCAAATGTTCTGGTTGAAGTGACAGGTACAGAGCTGGACCGTGAAGGCATGATCAAAATGCCGCTCAACCTGGACGCCCGACAGGGCACGGACTGGAAGGCAACACTGAATGCTGCGCTGGAGCGCCTGAACAGGCTGGACGCGCTGGCAGGCAAGCTGCGGGCGAATACGGGTCGTTACATCAGGCCAATCATGCTGGTGCAGGTGGAGCGCACGGGCAAGGACCAGAAAGACGCCGGGTTTATCCACGCAGACGACGTGAAAGACTGGCTCCTGACTGCTGGTTTCGATGCGGGCGAAATCGCCATCAAGACCGCTGAGACGAATGATCTGAACCAGCCTGAAAATCAGGATCTGCTTTCGCCTACAAACCGAATCCGCACCATTATCACCAAATCCGCTCTACAAGAGGGCTGGGATTGCCCCTTCGCCTATGTGCTGTGTTCTCTTGCGGCCAGTTCCAATCTCAAGGCAATGACACAGCTTGTGGGGCGTATCCTCCGTCAGCCGGGCGCGATCAAGACCGGCATTCCCGAACTGGATGAATGCCATGTGGTGACGCACCACGCGGGAACCGGCGACGTTGTGACGGCAATCAAACAGGGACTCGAAGGCGATGGTCTAGGCGATCTCGTATTGCATGTCGTTCATGGAGAAACAGGCAAAGACGCAAAGTCCAGCCGAACCGTCAAAAGAAGGGCTGATTTCGCCAGCACGGAGATTTATCTACCTTTGGTGCTTCATATCGAGGCCGGTCAAGCGCGCCCGCTGGATTATGAAACCGATATCCTCGCAAGCCTTGATTGGCGCAGTTTTGATCCGACAGACATAGCAACCGGTTTTCCTGACAACGTTCAACTGCCGGAAGGGCAAATTCAGCGGATCAGTCTGACGGATACAAAAGAGCACTTCAGGGCGGACAAGGTGGCGCTTGCCGGAGAGGTGTTGGATTTCGATCCTGCCTATGCCGTGCGGATGATTTCGGACCTTGTGCCGAACCCCTTCGTTGCTCGCGAGATTGTCCGCGTGATTTTCGATATTTTGCTGGGACGCGGCTTCACGCGGGAGAAGATCGGAGCGCTATCCTCCATGATTATCGAGGAAATGCGCCGTAAACTGGATATAGCGAGAAGCAGCCTTGCCGAAGACTTGTTCCAGGAAAAAGTGAAGGCAGGCACGATCCAATTCCGCTTGCGTCTCGATGAAAAGAACTGGCGTATGCCATTCTCGTTCGACATGGCAGAACCTGCCAGCACGCAACATCTTGCCCGCGAAGACGGAAGCCCGCTTGAGAAGAGTTTGTTTTCTCCCGTATTTGCCAGCGAGCTTAATGGCGAAGAGCAAGGCGTTGCCATCTATCTCGATCAGGACAAGGCGCTCAAATGGTGGCACCGCAACGTTGCCAGAACCCAATATGGCTTGCAGGGCTGGAAGCGGGCCAAGATCTACCCCGATTTCATCTTTGCAGCCAGTCGGGACGATGGACGAACACGCATCACAGTTCTCGAAACCAAGGGTGATCAGCTCGATAACCCTGATACCGCCTACAAGCGCGATTTGCTCAATACACTCTCGGACAATTTCTTATGGGATAACACTGCCCCGGCAGGAAGTCTTCAATTGGTCAAGCCGGATGGCGAAACCGTGGAATGCACACTTATCCTCATGAGCGAACGCAAACAGAAATTGCCGGAGTATTTGCGATAGCCGTGGATTCAAATCTCACCCCATAAATGCTAAGTTGCCACATGATTTCGGCAAAATCTGAAGGTCGCAATGGGTGGACTAGGATCGGGAAATCGTTGGCGATGGGGTGCGCGAGATACGTGTGAAGCCAGCCTTCGCGTAGATATTCGCTTCATGCGGAAAGCAGGCTTGTTGCGCGCAGACACCGAAGGAACCCTTTCGTGGTCACGCGGAGGCGAACGGACAGGTTGGATACGCTATCGCTGTTGCTCGAACAGCATCGAACTTATCTACCGCGCGCGACCTGCTGGCGGCGACTGGATCGACATACAGGAGCGCGTTGCCATCGAGACGCGAGACCAGCCCTTCGGTGGCACCCGTAGCTATTTCATCTGCAAAGCCTGCCAGCGGCGCTGTATGGTCCTCTATGGCGGCTTGAAGTTCCGTTGCCGGACGTGCTCAAATCTTTCCTATGCGTCGCAGAACGAAGATGCGACCGACAGGGCCTGCTCAAAAGCGCGCGCTATTCGAAAAAGACTTGGCTACGAGGGAACTTTCGACGACCCATTCCCACCCAAACCAAAAGGTATGCACTGGAGAACCTATGAACGGCTGGAGAAAGAATGCGAATCTCTTGAGAGCCTTGTAGCTACTGAATTCGACAAATTGTTCGGGAGACTGGGCGTCTTGCGTTGAGAGGAACCCACCGCTTTGCTTACTATGTGCTTACTGGGAAGTTTGGTAAGCCATTTAAATAAGCTTAAGTAGTTGATTTTTATGGTGAGCGCGCAGGGATTCGAACCCTGGACCTACTGATTAAAAGTCAGTTGCTCTACCGGCTGAGCTACGCGCTCCCAGGAACTTTGGTTGCGTTTGCGAACCGGTCCCGAAAGTGCGCGGAACATATGCAGGCGGCCTCGCCGGGTCAACCCGGAAAATTCGCTTTTTTGATTGGCTTTTTAGAGTTTTCACGAGCGCTCCCGAAAAGATGATTGGAATTCGCAGATGTCCGCAGCTAAGGAATTGCGGCAATCAATGAGGAGTTGGCCTTGGACGTCGCCGGAATTTCGCTGCTGAGTGCACTCATTGCAGGTGCGCTTTCCTTTTTGTCGCCGTGCGTACTCCCTCTGGTGCCGCCATACCTGTGCTACATGGCAGGCATTTCGGTTGAGGATTTTCGCAATGGCGGCAGCTCGGGCGGCGAGAACCGGTCGCGCAACGCGGTCGTCCTGAGTTCCATCTTCTTCACGTTTGGTTTTGCCACCGTCTTTGTCTCGCTGGGCGCCAGTGCGTCCGCAGTCGGTATCCTCCTCCACCGCTACCTCGATATCCTTTCCAAGGTCGGCGGGGTCATCATCATCATCATGGGCCTGAACTTTCTCGGTGTCTTCCGCATCGGCCTGCTGGCTCGGGAAGCACGATTGCAGTCTTCGGCGAAGCCAGCAACGCTTTCCGGCGCCTATGTCATGGGGCTGGCTTTCGCCTTTGGCTGGACACCCTGCATCGGGCCGGTTCTCGGGACGATTCTCGGGATCGCAGCTGGCAGCGACACGGCAGGATCCGGTGCATTCCTGCTCGCGGTCTACTCTCTGGGTCTAGCCGTACCGTTCTGGATCGCCGCCCTCTTCTCGGGCGCGTTCATGCGTTTCCTCGGACGATTCCGCAGACACCTTGGCCATGTTGAAAAGGTCATGGGCGGGCTTCTGGTGCTCACCGGCATCGCCTTTCTCACGAGCTTCGTCCCGACGGTCTCCATCTGGTTTCAGCAAACATTCCCCATTTTGGGCAGTATCGGATAAAACATCGAACTTATCCTGGCATTTGACCCAGAAAAGTTCGGCATTTCATACCAAGTGAGCGCTTGATCGGTGTTTCGCACGGGGTATTGTATAACGTGATACAGACGTCTATCTGTCTCGCACTGAACGGATAATTGAATCGGGGGCACGACGGCCGCTCTCACTTCCCCAACAGGTAAATGATGCCGAACGGACGTCTGACGCCACGAAGTCTGGAGGAACTGGCAAGCCATCTTGGCTTATCCGTTGGCACAGTCTCCCGGGCGCTCAACAACAGACCTGAGGTGCGCGAAGAAACGCGCGACCGGGTTGCCGCTGCCGCCAAGAAGCTGGGTTATGTTCCAAATCATGCCGGACGCAGTCTGCGCCAGGGTACGACGCAGGCGATAGGGTTCATCGTAAACTCCGACACGGTGATCAGCCGCAATGCAGCCGTCTTCTATTTCGAGCTCGTCAACGGTATCAAGGCAGAGCTTGCCAACCACAAGCTTGACCTCGTGATGTTCACCGGTTCTGCCGGCGAGGATATGGCGCAATATGCCCACCGCCTCGCAACACGGCGCATCGTCGACGGTTTCATCCTTGCCGAAACCCAGCCCTTCGATGAACGCATAGCGGCCATTTGCAGTGCCGACATGCCGCTGGTTTCATTCGGCCAGAGCAATACGCCCGGTGATTATCCATGGCTGGATGTCGATTTCCCGGGCATGGCGCGAGATAGCGTGCGGCGGCTTCACCGGCTCGGCCACAGCAATATCGCTGTCTCGGTCGGCGACATGGACCTCAACTATGTGGTCAATTTCCTTGAGGCCTACAAGGAAGAGATGACGCACCTCGCCCTGCCCTTGCGCGAGGATTTCATCTTCAAGACCAATGGCACGCTTCAGGAAGGCGTGGATATCGCCAAGCGTATCTTCATGATGCCTGAGCGTCCGACAGCAATCGTCAATCTGCTGGATACGACATCGGTTGGGATCTATCGCGGTCTTGAGGAGATCGGCAAAGCGGTCGGCGAGGATCTGGCGATCATCGGGCGCGTCAATGATGCCGCCACGGGCATGCTCAATCCGGTGCTGACTGGCTATGACCTCGATGTCCACGCGATCGGAAAAGAGCTGGCTCGGCTCCTGATCTCGATCATTCCAGGCTATTCATATGCCGTGCGCAAGCCACAGGCAAATACGGTCTGGCACATGCATTTCACGAAGGGTGAAAGCGACGCCGCATTCGCGGGATGATGACGGCCGATATGCCGGCCGCCACCTGAAACAGGCTTCTCAGCCGACGAAGGCCCGTTCGATGACGAACTCTGCCGGCTTGTTGTTCGCGCCTTCCGTCAGGCCGTGCTTTTCGAGAACTTCCTTGGTGTCCTTGAGCATGGCAGCGGAGCCGCAGATCATGCCGCGGTCCACAGCCGGGTCGAGTGCTGGAACGCCAAGATCGGAAAACAGCTTGCCATTCTCGATAAGGTCGGTGATGCGGCCCTTGAACGGGTAATCTTCGCGGGTCACCGTGGCATAGTGCTTCAGCTTGTCGCCAACGATCTCCGAGAGGATCTCGTCGTTCTTGATTTCCTCGACCAGGTCAAAGCCATACTGAAGCTCAGCCACCTCGCGGCAGGTATGCGTAAGAATGACCTCTTCGAATTTTTCGTAGGTTTCCGGTTCGCGGATTAGCGAGGCAAACGGCGCAATCCCCGTGCCCGTCGAAAACATGTAAAGACGCTTGCCCGGGGTGAGCGCATCCAGCACAAGCGTACCTGTCGGCTTCTTGCGCATCATGACCTTGTCGCCGGGCTGGATTTTCAGAAGCTCGGTGGTCAGCGGACCGTCCGGAGCCTTGATCGAGAAGAATTCGAGTTCTTCCGCCCAGGCCGGACTTGCAACCGAATAGGCACGATAAAGCGGCTTGCCATCGACCATGAGGCCGATCATGACAAATTCACCGGAACGGAAGCGGAAGCCATCCGGACGCGTCATCCTGAAGCGGAACAGGCGATCCGTGTAATGCTTCACGTAGGTGACGGTTTCAAGGTACACGCCCGCCGGCGCTTCCGTGATGGGTTCCAGTTTCAAGGCTGGCGCGTTCATTCTATGTCCTATCCGGTCGTCCAAATCCGATGTTCCCGATAGATGATTTTTCGGGAATGATGAAGTCTCGTTTCAGGCACGACCATTCAACATTGGCCACTACCCGATCATGGTCCTCCCACATATAGGAAAAACATGATTTGTTGTTTGCGCTATATCAAGCTGAAGGCAGAAGCGCTCGCCTCCTTATGACGCCTTGCGGCGCCAACTGAAGCGTTCGTTGCCCTTGGAAGCGCGCGTTGCCGGCTGATAGTGCAGCGAAATGCCAGGCAGACGCTTTTCTTCAAGCCGGCGAATGGCCGTCGGGTTCGTCACGGCAAAGCTGTCGAAACCACAACGCAGCATCAACGGAACCTGATCGATAAGCACGTCGCCCACCGCACGCACCTCACCATCAAAGGCAAGACGGCTGCGCAACAGCGAGGCGTGGCTGAAACCGCGGCCATCGTTGAAGGCCGGGAATGCAACAGCAACCAGACTGATGCGATCCAGATAGGGACCGAGCTTCGTTACGTCATCTGCCGGCTTGACCAGCACGCCGAAGCCGGACTCGTTGCTGGCCTCCGCAGCAGCCAGGAACTCTTCGAACCCGTAAATCACCTTTGCGCCCTCGGCCACGGGCTCGCCTTCAACGGGCAGCACCCACGCATCATTCTCGACGAAGCCGTTTTCTTTCCAAAGTCGTGTCATATGAAAGTCCTTCTCAGGCCGCTGCCTTGGCGGAGGGGCCATAGAGCGCATCCTTGAACGGCTGCGGCCCGACGCGGCGATAGGCATCGATAAAGCGCTCGGAAGCACTTTCGCGAACCTTCAGGTAGGTGTTGATGATCGTTTCGACAGCGTCGGTCACCTTCTCCGGCTCGAACCCGCGGCCGATGATCTCGCCGATGGAGGAGTTTTCGTCCGCCGAACCGCCGAGCGTGATCTGGTAAAGCTCCGCGCCCTTCTTCTCCACGCCCAGCAGGCCGATATGGCCGACATGGTGGTGGCCACAGGCATTGATGCAGCCGGATATCTTGATCTTCAGCTCGCCGATTTCCGCCTGACGCTCCGCCGAGCCGAAGCGCGAGGAAAGCTCCTGCGCTACAGGGATCGAGCGGGCATTGGCAAGGGCGCAATAGTCGAGACCCGGGCAGGCAATAATGTCCGTGATAAGACCTGCATTGGCGGTCGCCAGGCTCGCCGGCACCAGAGCGCGGTAGATGGCTTCGAGATCGGCAATCGCCACATGCGGCAGAATGATGTTCTGCTCATGGCTGATGCGGATTTCGTCGAAGGCGTATTCTTCCGCCAGATCCGCAACCAGCTCCATCTGCGTGTCGGTCGCGTCGCCCGGAATGCCGCCAATGGGCTTCAGCGAAATCGTGACCGAGGCATAATCCGGATGCTTGTGCGGATGAACATTCTGGCTGACCCAGCGCGCAAAGCCCTCGTCTGCCTTCTTCCAGGCAGCAAGGTTTGCCCAGCCTTCGGGTCGCTCCGTCAGTGCAGGCGGTGCGAAATAGGCAGCGATCGCGGCAACATCCGCTTCCGGCAGCTTGAGCTCGGTATCCTTCAGATGCGCAAACTCTGCGTCGAACTGACGGGTGAGTTCTTCCGCCCCGGTTTCATGAACCAGAATCTTGATGCGCGCCTTGTACTTGTTGTCGCGTCGGCCGTGCAGATTGTACACGCGGATGATTGCCGTGATGTAGGAAAGGAGATCAGCCTCGGGCAGGAAGTCCTTGACCTTCTTGGCAATCAGCGGCGTACGCCCCTGCCCGCCACCGACGTAGACGGCAAAGCCGAGTTCACCCTTGTCGTTCTTCTTAAGGTGCAGACCAATATCATGCACCTGAATGGCTGCGCGATCGTGCTCTGAGCCGGTGACGGCAATCTTGAACTTGCGCGGCAGGAACGAGAATTCCGGGTGGACCGAGGACCACTGGCGCAGAATTTCGGCGTAGGGGCGCGGATCGGCCACTTCGTCGGCGGCAGCGCCTGCGAAATGATCGGCCGTGACGTTGCGAATGCAGTTGCCGGAGGTCTGGATGGCATGCATCTCGACGGATGCCAGATCCTTCAGGATATCAGGCGTGTCGGAGAGCTTGGGCCAGTTGTACTGGATGTTCTGGCGCGTGGTGAAATGACCATAGCCGCGATCGTACTTCCGCGCGACATGCGCAAGCATCCGCATCTGGCGGGCGTTCAACGTGCCATAGGGAATGGCCACGCGCAGCATGTAGGCATGAAGCTGAAGATAGACGCCATTCATCAGGCGCAACGGACGGAAGGCGTCCTCGGCGATCTCGCCTGCAAGGCGCCGCTCGACCTGGTCGCGAAACTGCGCAACGCGGCTTTCTACAAAGGCGTGATCGAATTCATCGTAACGGTACATGGTGTCTCCGGGTATGCAATCAGGCGGCGGTCGAAGCGGGAACAGCCTTCTCGCCGTATTCGACGGAAGGACCCTCGGCGCGGATGCGCTCACGCAGGCGGATCGGACGGATCGTCTCGCCGCTCTCTTCTACCTCGATCAGGTTAACGTCAAGGATGCGATTGGCAGCAAAATCACGTTTCCCGATCGCCTCGAGAGAAGCCTCGGCCTCGGCATGGCGCGCGATCAGCGCACCCTGCAGCGAAGTCGTCCACTCGCCGCTCGCAGAAAGCCATACGGCGATCCCGTCGGAAAGGCGGTTGGCGGTCAATACCTTGTAGATCATTTCAAGCTCCGGAAAGGGCAGACTGCTTTGCCGCAAAGCGGGCAAGCGGCAGGGATTTCTCAAAATTGGCGCCAGCGACGGCTTCACCGATCACGACCATGACCGGACCGGTCAGTTCGCTCATGTCCTCAAGACGCGGCAGGTCGGCAAGCGTCCCGTGGAACATGCGCGCCTCACGCCGGCTCGCATTTTCGATGACGGCCACCGTCGTTTCATTTGGCATGCCGCCCGACATCAGCCGCGAAGCCACCGAAGCAGCGACCGTCCGGCCCATGTAGACGGCAATGGTCGCACCGGACACCGCAAGCCGCGCCCAGTCAGGCAGGATGTCGCCCGTCATGTCGTGACCGGTCGTGAAAACCAGCGACGAGGCGACACCGCGCAGCGTCAGCGGTAGTTCGAGATCGGCTGCTGCAGCAAAAGCGGACGTAATGCCCGGCACAATTTCATAACCGATACCTGCTTCGCGCAGCGCTGCCATCTCTTCGGCGGCACGGCCAAAGACCAGCGGGTCGCCCGACTTCAGGCGGACAACGCGCTTGCCGTCACGGCCAAGCTCGACCAGGAGGTCATTGATCTCGTCCTGGGACTTGGTGTGGCAACCCTTGCGCTTGCCGACGGAAATGCGAAGCGCGTCGCGCCTTCCCATGTCAACGACCGCCTGAGGCACCAGAGCATCGAAAACGATGACATCGGCTTCCATCATGACGCGCTGCGCACGCAGCGTCAGCAGATCTTCGGCGCCCGGACCAGCGCCAACCAGCCAGACATAGCCGGGCACCTGTCCGGATGCCGAAAGGAGAATGTCGGTTTCGACATGCGCACGAGAGTGATCGCCTGCGGCAACAGCCTCAGCGACCGGGCCTGAGAAAAACTGCCGCCAGAAGACACGCCGCGATACACCCTTGGGGATCTCGTTTTCGACGCGATGACGATATTGCGTGGCCAGATGCGCTAACCGGCCGAGCGACGGCGAAAGCAGCTGGTCTATCGTCGCGCGGATCATCTGCGCCAGAACAGGCCCCGCCCCTTCCGTGCCGATGGCAACGGCGACAGGCGCACGATTGACCAGAGCAGGTGTGAAGAAGTCGCAATAGTCAGGCTGGTCAACGGCATTCGCCGGGATCTTCAATGCCCGCGCCCGATCGACGATCGCACGATCCCGTTCGCCATCTCCGGTCGCGGCAAACACCATCACGGCTTCGGCAAGAACCTCCTCTGCCTCACGGCTCGACACGAGACGCGCTGCACCTGAAGCGATGAAATCTGCAAGACCCTTCTCAGGTTCGTCCGCAACGACGGCAATGTCGACCTGCGTATTGGCAAGCAGACGGGCCTTGGCGAAGGCTTCTTCGCCTTCACCAAATACGGCAGCCACCTTCCCCGCAACGCGGAAGAAAGCGGGAAACACCGAAAGCTGTCTATCAGTCGAGACCATCAACCCACCTGTCGAATCGTAACTGGATTTTCTCTTTTGCAGTGCGAAAAGAGAAGAAATAGAAATGCGGAAGCGGTTACAAGGGGATATTTCTTTGCTTCGAACGCCGGGTTTCTGAGCATATCCGCCCCGGGAGACCTGACGATGATTTACATGCCGCACCCCGGCCAATATCGTCAAAGGCACGATCAGACCAGAAAGGATTCCGCATGGACTACGCACCCGACATCATAGCAGCCCGCCTTCTCGATGTCATGGAGAAGGACATCCTGCCCCTGACGTCGACGGGCGTGTCGGGTGGCGCAAAGGTCTTCGGCGCGGCTCTCCTGAAAAAGTCCGACCTTTCGCTGGTCATCGCCGGAACCAATAACGAAATCGAGAACCCGCTGTGGCATGGCGAAGTACACACCCTCAAGCAGTTTTACGAGCGACCGGGCGACAAGAACACCAGGGACCTCATCTTCTTCTCCACGCACGAACCCTGCACGATGTGCATGTCGGCCATCACCTGGGCGGGTTTTGACAACTACTATTATTTCTACAGCCATGAGGACAGCCGCGACGCCTTCGCAATCCCGCACGATCTCAAGATCATGAAGGAACTCTACGGGCTGGACGCCGGCGGCTATCATCGCCAGAACGCGTTCTGGAAAAGCTTCTATCTGGGTGATCTTGTCGCTGCCTCGCCAGATGGCAAGCGCAAGGGCCTGCAGGACCAGACGGCGCGCATCAAGGCCGAATACGATAGGCTTTCCGGCATCTACCAGTCCAGCAAGTCCGACAACGCCATTCCGCTGAATTGAGTGATCCGCATGGAACCATCGCGTGACATTTCCCGCCTGCTCGAGATCATGGCGGCGCTGCGCACCCCCGTGACCGGCTGCCCCTGGGATCTTGAACAGAACTTCGAGACGATCAAACCCTATACGCTTGAAGAAGCCTATGAGGTCGCCGACGCCATCGAGCGTGGCGACATGGGCGATCTTTGCGAGGAGCTGGGCGACCTTCTGCTGCAGGTCGTGTTTCATGCGCAGATGGCTCAGGAGCAGGGAAAGTTTTCCTTCGGCGATGTCGTCGAGGCCATCACGCGCAAGATGATCCGTCGCCACCCGCATGTCTTCGCCGTATCGGACGCGGACACACCCGGCGCGGTGAAGGCCCAATGGGATGAAATCAAGTCAGAGGAAAAGCGGGAACGTGCCGAACGGCGCGCAAAGGCCGGTTACGTCGAACCCAAGGCAGGACTGCTGGGCTCGGTGCAGCGGTCATTTCCCGCACTGACCGAAGCGTTGAAGATACAGGAAAAGGCCGCAAAGGTCGGCTTCGACTGGAAGGAAGCCGAACCGATCCTCGACAAGATCGAGGAGGAAATCGGCGAACTGCGCGAGGCTATGGCGTCCGGCAACAAGACGGCAGTCGCCGACGAACTGGGTGACCTGATCTTCGCGACCGTCAATATCGGCAGGCATGTAGGCGCCGATCCGGAGATGGCCCTGCGCAGAACAAATACAAAATTCAGAAATCGTTTCAGATATATAGAAACGTCTCTTGAAGCGAACAGAGAGGATATCAACGCAGCCACGCTGGAGCGAATGGAGGAATTGTGGGTCGAGGCGAAGGGTAAGGTTCGTCCTTCGTCATGAACCCGGTTCGGCTCAATATTGCCATCGCAGGTGCAGGCATTGCCGGATTGTCTGTAGCAACAATGCTGGCGCGCCATGGAGCGCGTGTCACAATCTATGACCAGATGGAGGCACCCCGGCCTGTCGGTTCCGGCTTCGTAATCCAGCCAACGGGAGCAGCCGTCCTCGACAGCATGGGCCTGCTTCGTCAGGCTGAAGCGCGGGGCCAGCGGATTGATCGCATGTTGGGTCGCCTGTCGCACAGCGACCGCATTGTGCTGGACATTGGCTATTCGAGGGAAAAGTTTGGCATCGCCATCCAGCGTGTTGCTCTCTTCGAGATATTGCTGGACGCCGCGATCAAAGCTGGCGTTTCCTTCGAAACCTGTTCAAAGGTAAACGGCGTTGAAAGCGGCGAGCGCCCTATCCTTCTGCTCGAGAGCGGCCGTGCCGCAGCAGCCGCCGATCTTGTCATCGATGCCATGGGTGCGAATTCCCCTCTGGGCCTCAGAGCGGAGGGTACTGAACTTGAATATGGCGCGCTTTGGGCCACGGTCCCCTGGCCAACCAGCGGACCATTTCATTCAAACCTGCTGGAACAGCGCTATGTAAGAGCAAGCCGCATGGCTGGCGTTTTGCCAGTCGGTACGGCGTCCGAAGGCGCCCCGCAGATGGCCACCTTCTTCTGGAGCCTCCGAAACCGCGACTTCTCAGCCTGGCAGTCGACGCCGAGAGAGAAATGGGTCGAGGAAGTTGCAAACATCTGGCCGGACGCAGCTACCTTCGCCCAACAGGCAGAGCCCGTTCACGCGCGCTACCGGCATCATACCCAGTCGCCCTTCATTGGCAGAAATGCTGTCAGAATTGGCGATGCATGTCACGCAGCAAGCCCGCAACTGGGTCAGGGTGCCAACATGGCGCTCCTCGATGCGGCATCACTCGCTTACGCCCTGCAAAGCGAGCCTGACGTGGAAGATGCGCTCCAGCAACATGCAAACCAGCGCAACATGCACATTCGCCTCTACCAGGCACTGAGCCACGTCATGACCCCGTTCTACCAGTCGGATAGTCAGGTTCTGCCCTTGATCCGCGATCTCTTCATCGGGCCTGTTTCAATCGTGCCAGGCATACGCAGGATCATCACGACAATCGTCACGGGAGAACTGACCAACCCGACACATGGGCTTGGACTTGAAAGCGGACAGCGCTGAAACGACAGAAACACAAAGAGGATCGACAACGTTTTCCGGACGAGCAGAGATAACCTCTACCACTCGTCCTTTCTGGACTTCACCAGGCCGAGCTTCCGTTCCAGTTCATCCGCCCCGGTGGCGGAAATCCGGATGTCGAGGCTGACGGAACCGTCTTCCTCATCGCGTCGCTCATCGACCATCGCGTTTGCATAAAGCCACGGCAAGAGCGACAGCTTGGCCGGCTGGACATTGATCGTCGTTTCAGTCACGACACCGGAAATCCGGCGGCTGATCTCTTCCATGAGGAGATCGACGCCCTCGCCCGTCACGGCAGACACGGCCCGCACGTTTTCGGTCGTTGCGGCCTTTTCAGCGATCGCCTCGTGGGCAGCAGGCTCCAGCCGGTCAATCTTGTTCCAGACTTCCAGAATGCGATCGTCCGCCTCCTGCCCCTCGATGCCGAGATCAGCGAGGATGCGCAGTACATCGCCTGCCTGCGCCCCGTTGTCGGGATCGGACATGTCGCGGACATGCAGGATAAGGTCCGCTTCCAGCACCTCTTCCAAAGTCGCGCGAAAGGCGGCAACCAGATGCGTCGGCAAGTTGGAAATGAAACCCACCGTGTCGGAGAGGATCACCGTGCGCCCCTGTGGCAATTTCATGCGCCGAAGTGTCGGATCAAGCGTGGCGAAGAGCATGTCCTCGGCCAGCACGCCAGCACCTGTAATGCGATTGAAAAGCGTGGACTTCCCGGCATTGGTATAGCCAACCAGCGCCACGATCGGATGCGGCACTTTCTTGCGCTTTGCGCGATGCAGTTGACGCGTGCGGCGCACCTGCTCAAGCTCGCGCTCGAGACGGACAATCTTGTCCTGCAGAATGCGGCGGTCGGCTTCGATCTGCGTTTCACCCGGACCACCCATGAAGCCCGCACCACCGCGCTGGCGCTCAAGGTGGGTCCAGCTTCTGACGAGGCGACCCTTCTGGTAGTTGAGATGGGCAAGTTCGACCTGCAGCGTGCCTTCCTTGGTGGAGGCGCGACGGCCAAAGATCTCGAGGATGAGACCCGTACGGTCGATGACCTTGGCCTTCCACTCGCGTTCAAGGTTGCGTTGCTGGACAGGCGTCAGTGGATGATCGACGATGACGAGGCCGGCATTGGCCTCTTTCGCGAGATCGCCGATTTCTTCGACCTTGCCAGTGCCCATAAGCGTCGCCGGGCGCGGCTGCGACACCATGACAATCTGGCTACCGGCAATTTCAAGGTCGATGGCGCGCGCAAGGCCAACAGCTTCTTCAAGCTTGGCCTCATTGCTGCGTGAAGGGGCAAGTGCCGCCTCGCCTCTGGCGGGTGGTTGCTTGACGACCGGAACAACGACAAGCGCACGCATGTCATCGCGCGGATCCTCATGGGCCGCGGCCGTCTCATCCATCATATTTTCGTCGTCAGAAATCGGCTCGAGTCCTGTCAGCCGGCATCTTCGGTTTCAAACATCTGCACAGGCTGGCCCGGCATGATGGTCGAAATCGCGTGCTTGTAGACGAGCTGCGAGTGGCCATCCCTGCGCAGAAGCACGCAGAAATTGTCGAATGATGTCACGACACCCGTCAACTTTACCCCGTTGATCAGAAAAATCGTAAGCGAAATCTTTTGTTTTCTAACGGTATTGAGAAACAGATCCTGCAGGTTCTGAGAACGTTCCGCCATTTTGCGCCGCTTCTTTCTTATTTGCCGGTCTTCGGGGAACCGGATGCACATAAAAATATCACCCGCCGCAAACCCTCATTTTTGAGGCGGTGACGGAGTCGTATCAAATCAATGTCTTTTCCGCAATGTCGAAAAAGGCTTCTCTGATCTGCTTCGAAACAAGACCGGGATGCCCGTTGCCAATCGGCTTGTGATCGACTGAAACAACGGGAAAACAGATACTTGTTGCTGCAGTGATGAAGACTTCACGCGCATTCAGCATGGCGTCGACGTCGAAGTTCTCCTCGCGGATTTCGAGCCCCAGTTTCGCCGCGACATCCATCAGCGTCGTGCGTGTAATACCGCGCAGAATGCCATGTTCTGCGGGCCGCGTGCGCAGGATCCCGTCCTGCCCGACGATCCACACATTCGTCGCAGCACCTTCTTTGACAATACCATCAGCATCGACATAGATCGCTTCCTGGGCGCCGGCTTCCTTGGCTTTCTGGCGCGCCATGGCGTTGGGCAGAAGTCCGACCGTCTTGATGTCCACGCGATCCCAGCGATTGTCCGGCACCGTGATGGCATGAATGCCGTTGGCGTTCTTCTTCTCGATTGCGCCGCGATCGGTATTTTTCGCGGTCACGACGATCGACGGCATGACATGCGCACCCGGATAGACATGATCACGCTTTGCGACACCACGCGTCACCTGCAGGTAGAACATGCCGTCGTGAACGCCATTCTTTCGCAGGACATGGCGGATGACCTGCGTCAGCGCTGCCCGGCTCATTGGCCATGCGATCGACAATTCCGAAAGCGAACGGTCCAGCCGGTTGAGGTGCCGCGTCAGGTCGACGATCATGCCGTGACGCACCTCGCAGACTTCATAGACACCATCGGCGAACTGATAACCGCGATCCTCGATATGAACCGAGGCGTCGGCGTGGCGGACATACTGACCGTTGACGTAGGCAAATCTGGACATTCGTTCACTCGATGCGAATTTCAGGAAGGATTGACGGCGTGTCAGACACCCAGAGACTTCAGCTTGCGATGCAGCGCCGAGCGCTCCATCCCGACAAATTCCGCCGTGCGCGAAATATTGCCACCAAAACGGTTGATCTGGGCCATCAGATAGTCGCGCTCGAAAAGTTCGCGAGCTTCGCGCAGAGGCAGCGTCATGATGTGCTGATCCCCTTGCGCGGAAATCTTCGGCATCATGTCGACGACGTCGGGCGGCAGCATATCGGCGTTGATCGTCTGCTCGTTGCCTTCGGGCCGCGCCAGGATCAGAACGCGTTCGATCACGTTGCGAAGCTGACGGATGTTGCCCGGCCAGTCATGCGCCTGGAGGACGGCGAGCGCATCATCAGCGATCCGCTTGGTGCGAATGCCTGCCTGCTCGCAGATCTGGCGCATGAACAGATCGACCAGAAATGGAATGTCCTCACGCCGTTCGGCAAGCGCCGGCACCTTGATCGGGACAACCGCGAGACGGTGATAAAGGTCTTCGCGGAAGGTTCCGGCAGAAATCAGCGATTCCAGATGATAGGCGGTCGAGGAAATGATGCGGACATCAACCTTCACCCGCTTCGAGCCGCCAACGCGCTCGAACTGCTGATCGACGAGTACCCGCAGGATCTTGTTCTGCGTCTCGCGCGGCATTTCGCCGATTTCGTCAAGATAAAGCGTGCCGCGATGTGCTTCTTCAAGCGCGCCGGTGCGCCGCGCCTGGCCCGGCATTCCTTCCGTTCCGAACAGCGCGATTTCCATGCGTTCAGGTGTAATGGTGGCTGCGTTGAGCGCTACGAACGGCCCGTCGGACCGTGCCGAGCGCTTGTGGATCATGCGCGCAACCAGCTCCTTGCCGGCGCCTGACGGCCCCATGATCATGATACGGCTATTGGTCGGCGAAACCTTTTCGATCGTCTGACGCAGCTGTGAAACCGCGACCGACGTGCCGATAAGTTCCACCGCATCGCCGGAACGTTTCTTGAGCTCGCTGACTTCCTTGCGAAGCTGCGAATTTTCAAGCGCACGTTCCGCGACCAGTATCAACCGGTCAGCCTTGAACGGCTTCTCGATAAAGTCATAGGCGCCACGATGGATCGCAGACACGGCCGTCTCGATGTTGCCGTGGCCGGAGATCATGACCACAGGCACATCCGGGTGACGGTTCTTGATCTCGTCCAGAAGCGCCAGACCATCAAGGCGGCTGCCCTGCATCCAGATATCGAGAAAGATAAGCCGCGGCACGCGATCGCTGATCGCTGCAAGCGCGCTGTCGCTGTCATGGGCCGTCCGGGTCTCGTGCCCCTCGTCGGACAAAATACCGGACACGACCTCGCGGATGTCCAGTTCATCGTCAACGATCAGAATATCAGAGGCCATTTGCCACTTCCTTCATTTCCATTTCCGGCACGCTCGCCGCTTCGCCGCGTGGGAGATAGACACGGATCATTGCCCCGCGTCCGTCGTCAAAGTCGGCAGGTGCATCGTGCAGTTCGAGCTGTCCGCCGTGTTCTTCAATAATCTTCTTGACGATTGCGAGGCCAAGACCGGTGCCCTTGTCCCGCATCGTGATGTAGGGTTCGAGAATGCTGTTGCGGTTTTCAACCGGCAGTCCCTTGCCGTTATCGATGACCTCGACCACGAACCGGTCACCGCCGGCGTCGAAGCCCGCACGCACCATGATCCGGTTTTCCGGCCTTTGCGCATCCGCGGGAACCGCTTCGATGGCCTCGACAGCATTCTTCACCAGATTGCCAAATGCCTGGCCAAGCATGCGCGCATCGAAAACGCCATTGAGCGGCGTTTCGCCAAGCTCGCGCAGGAACTTGACATGCGTGTTGCCCATTTCGCGCAGGAATACGGCGTCCTTGAGAATATCGCGCAGATCACAGGTCGCCTTCGTAGGCTTCGGCATGCGTGCAAATGACGAGAACTCATCCACCATCCGCCCGATATCACCAACCTGGCGAATGATCGTGTCGGTGCACTGGTCGAAAACCTCGCGGTCCTCCTGATTGATCTGCTTGCCGTAACGACGGCGAATGCGCTCCGCCGACAGCTGGATCGGCGTCAGCGGGTTCTTGATCTCATGCGCGATCCTGCGTGCAACGTCGGCCCAGGCCGTCGAGCGCTGTGCAATCACCAGATCCGTGATGTCGTCGATGGTCACGACCCAAGCGCGCCGAACGTTGTCGGTCTCTTCGCGCGTCACCTGAACGTTGAGCGTCCGCTCGCGCCCGCCATAGCGGAGATTGATCTGCCGGCGGTAACTCGGCCGGTTGCGCACCACAGCTTCCTGGTAGACCTCATTGATCTCCGGCGACAGGTCTTCCAGCATGCGGCCGGTCAGATCTTCATTGCCATCGCCAAGGAAGGCCTCGGTGGAGGCATTCGCAACCGTGATGCAACCAGGGTCTTCAACGCCAATTACGGCGGCATTGACGCCCGAAAGGACGGCTTCGATGAAGCGGCGGCGATCGTCTACCTCGTCCTTCGCAGCCAGGATCTCGTCGCGCTGCGAGCGGATTTCGGCGATCATCTTGTTGAAGGTCCGCGACAGGTGACCAACGTCGCCGTCGGCCGCGCGCACCGGTACGATCACGTTCATATTGCCGGACGCAACACTGTCTGCCGCCCCGATCAGAAGGCGGATCGGCCGCACCAGACGGTCGGCAATGGCAATGGCGGTCCAGATCGCGGCAAGAAGCACGATCAGCGCAAAACCCAGATAAAGAATGCCAAAGGCGATCTGGAGCGTCGTGCGCCCAGCCTCCATGGATCGGTATTCCTCGGTGTTTTCCTGCATCAACCGCAGCGCCGACATGACCTTGGGATCAACCGCGCGGATCGTATAGAGGTAAGCGCCGGGGATTTCATCGAGCTTGATCACCGCGCCCACGAGGTTGGTGATACCGGGCGGGATCAGCGTCGGCTGGCCGGCAACCGAACTGGCAAGCGCATCCTTCGGAATGGCAGGCAATGGCTCAGCGGTCTTGATTTCGGCTTGCGTGATGACGCTGCCATCGGCACGAACCAGAAATGCGCCGAGCATGCCGCGACCCTTGGCCTGCCGCGTGACCAGTTCGCTGAAACCGGTCCGGTCAAGGCTGTAGACTTCGCGGTTCTGGTCGAGATAGCTCGCCATCAAGGCGGTCTGGCCCTGCAGGTAGCTGGCATTTTCAAGCACATAGGCCTGAGCCACGTTGATGGACGAATTGACGATCGACTGGGTACGGATCGAAAACCAGCGGTCGAGGCCGACTTCAAGCGTGAAGCTCGCAAAGATCGCCACAAGTACGGCTGGCAGTATCGCCACGATCGAAAAGAGAGAGACGATGCGCACATGAAGCCGTGCTGCGGCGCGGCCGCGTTTGCGCGCTCTCACGAGCCGCACAACTTCGCGCCCGATCAGAAACATCAGGCCAAAGACAAATAGCCCGTTGATCACCGCAGATGCAATGATGACATGCGTTTCGGGAGCAATTGGCGTCAGACCAAGCAGGACGAAAAGCGTCGCAACCGATGAAACGAGAGCGCCACCGGCAAGCACAAGACCCGGCAGGGCAAAGGAAGCGCGCCGATCCTGGGCTCCATAGCCGGAAAGGCTGTCATCTTCGCTGGCAGATTTGCCACGCGCCATTCACAAACTCCTCCGCCACCCCGAGACATGCAGGAGACGGCACCTGGGAAATCACATTCCCATTCAACGAAGAGCTCGTGCAGCAAGCCTGCAACGACTCGTTACACCGCCCCAATTCAGTGTCTTTCAAGCAACACATTGTGGCGAAATTGCAACGCCGTTGCAAGGCGAATTTCGGAAGATCAGGCGCTTCTCGAACTGCGGTAGACCGAGACGCCAAGCTCGCGGATCTTTTTTCTGAGCGTATTGCGGTTCAGGCCCAGAACGTCCGCCGCCTTGATCTGGTTGCCGCGCGTGGCCGTCAGAACCGCAAGGATCAGCGGATATTCAAGTTCGGCCAGAACCCGCTCGTAGAGACCGGGAGGCGGCAGATCTTCACCGAACCCAGAGAAATAGGTCCGCATATTTTCCTCAACAGCCTGCGAAATCGATACCGGTCCGGATCGACCGGCCGCCTTGTCGAGCGGACTATCGGGAATGTCCGATCGAAGCTCGGCGTCGATGATCTCCCGCGTGATGATGTCCTGCGGGTAAAGGGCGGTCAACCGAAGAATAAGGTTCTCGAGTTCGCGCACATTGCCCGGCCAGGGATAGCTCTTCATGGCCTCGACCGCCTCGACGTCGAAGCGCTTGACGTCCAGACCTTCCTTCTCGGCACGCTGAACGAAGTGGCGAACGAGGTCCGGAATATCTTCCGACCGATCGCGCAGCGGCGGCAGGCGCAGCGGCACCACATTGAGGCGGTAGTAGAGGTCTTCGCGGAAAAGCCCCTGATTGATCAGATGTTTCAGGTCCTTGTTCGTCGCAGCGACAATACGCACATCTGAACGGATCGGTGTGCGACCGCCAACGGTCGTATATTCACCCTGCTGGAGCACGCGCAGAAGTCGCGTCTGGGCATCCATCGGCATGTCGCCGATTTCGTCGAGGAAGAGCGTACCGCCTTCGGCTTGCTCAAAGCGACCCGTCGAGCGGTTCTGCGCGCCGGTGAAGGCGCCTTTCTCGTGACCAAAGAGCTCCGACTCGATCAGGTCGCGCGGGATTGCCGCCATATTGATGGCGACAAACGGACCGTTGCGGCGCTTGCCGTAGTCATGGAGCGCGCGCGCCACCAGTTCCTTGCCGGTGCCGCTTTCACCAGTGATCATCAGCGTGAGGTCCGTCTGCATCAGGCGGGCGAGAACACGGTAGATTTCCTGCATCGCGGCCGAGCGGCCGACGAGCGGCATGCCATCCTGCTGGTCGTCTTCCAGCTGTACGGCCTTTTGCTTGGGCTCGGAAAGCGCCCGCTTGACGATCGCCAGCAGTTCCGTCAGGTCGAAGGGCTTCGGCAGATAGTCGTAAGCCCCCTTTTCCGAGGCTTTGATCGCCGTCATGAACGTGTTCTGCGCGCTCATGACCAGAACAGGAAGCTCCGGCCGCGCCTTCTTGATGCGCGGCAGCAGGTCGAAGGCATTCTCATCGGGCATCACCACGTCGGTGATGACGATATCGCCCTCGCCGCCGGCAACCCAGCGCCACAGCGTGGCAGCGTTGGAGGTAATGCGGACGTCGTAGCCGGCGCGGGTCAGCGCCTGGTTCAAGACGGTGCGGATTGCGGCATCATCGTCCGCGACAAGGACCGTTGCGCCTGTCATGCTTCACTTCCTGACTGTTCGTCGTTCCTGTCCGCGTTGTTGAGATCCGGCGAAACCGGCATCAGAACGCGAAATGTCGTTCGGTTGGTCTGGCTTTCGCATTCGACGATTCCGCCATGACCGCCGATGATCTTGGCGACCAGCGCAAGGCCGAGACCGGATCCATTTGTTTTTGTCGTGATGAAGGGATCGAAGAGATGCGGCAGCAGATCCTGCGGTACGCCGGGACCATTGTCGTGGACGCAGAATTCCAGCGGCAGCGAAATCTTTTCACGCGTTCCTGCAACGGACAGGCGAATGCCCGGCCGGTAAGCAGTCGAGAGAATGATTTCGCCATCCGGGCGCGAACCCACGGCTTCGGCTGCATTCTTCACCAGATTGAGGAAAACCTGCACCAGCTGGTCGCGATTGGCATAGACCGGCGGCAGCGAGGGGTCGTAGTTCTCCACAAACTTGATGTCGCGGGCAAAGCCGGCCTGCGCAATAGCCTTCACGCGGTCGAGCACAACGTGAATGTTGATCGGGAGACGATCGACCGGCCGCTCGTCCGAGAAGACTTCCATGCGGTCGACCAGCGAAACGATGCGATCGGTCTCATCGCAGATCAGCCTTGTAAGCGAGCGGTCCTCCTCGCCGACAGAGGTTTCCAGAAGCTGAGCGGCACCGCGAATGCCTGAAAGCGGGTTCTTGATTTCGTGCGCCAGCATGGAGGCAAGACCACTGACCGAGCGCGCAGCCGCGCGATGGGTGAGCTGACGGTCGATCTTGTCGGCCATGGAGCGCTCCTGGAACACCACGACAACCGCACCCGGCGTCGCCAGAACAGGCGCCACATAGATATCGACCAGCTTGTCGCTGCCAAGACGCGGTGAACTCAGGTCCACGCGGTATTCATTGACCGGCGCACGGCGCTCGCGGACCTGTTCGATCAGTGCCAGAAGCGGGCTGCCAAACGGGATGAGTGCCTCGATGACATAGCGCGACAAATGCACGGCGCTGGCCCCGAAGAATGCTTCCGCTTCCCAGTTGGCGAAAACAACATAGCCATCAGCATTCAGCATGATGACCGGATTCTGGATGGCGTTGAGAACCGACATTGCCACGGCATCGCCCGATGCAACATTGGAGGGTGGGTCGAACGTGCTGCTCATGCTGCTGCCTCGATATGCGCGCCCGCTTCATGGTCGGCGAGAATTGCGGCGCGCACGCGCACAATCACATCCTCGGGGTCATGCGACGTCATGATGGCCACGCGTTCCTGCTGTTCAATCTGGCGCGCATGCAGATCGAGATACCACCCGAGATGCTTGCGTGCGTGCCGCAGACCACCCTCCCGGCCGTAAAACGACAGCATGTCGTGATAATGTTCTTCAATCAGTTCGGCGATTTCGCCTCTTCCGGGCACGCTGCATGCACCGGCAATGAGACCACAAAGCCAAAGCTGCCCCTGGCTCGCGCGACCAACCATCACGGCATCCGCGCCGGAACGCCGCAGAATTTCATAGGCGTCTGCCTCGTTCGCAACATCCCCGTTTGCAATCATGGGCACGGAGATCGCTTCGCGAACAGCGCGGATGGCATCCCAGTCGGCATGGCCTTCGTAGAATTGCATGCGGGTACGCCCATGGATCGCAATCATTCGAGCACCGGCGTCTTCGCAGCGTTTGGCCAGATACGGCGCGTTGATCGATTGAGCATCCCATCCGAGACGCATTTTGACAGTCACCGGAACCTTCACTGCCGCCACGGCGGCTTCAACCAGCGATATTGCAAGATCAGGCTCACGCATGAGCGCCGCACCGGAATAACCGCCGATAACCTTCTTGGCCGGGCAGCCCATGTTGATATCGATAATGTCTGCGCCCTCGCCCTCGGCGATGCGCGCAGCCTCACCAACCCAGCGCGCTTCACGCCCGGCAAGCTGAACCATGTGCGGCTTGGAGCCGCTTTCCGCCAGTCGCATCCGGGATTCTCTCGCATTGCGGACAAGCTCGCCGCTGGCCACCATTTCAGTCACGGTCAGCCCTGCGCCATAGCGCCAGGCGAGTTTGCGAAACGGAAGATCCGACACGCCCGACATGGGCGCCAGCACAACCCTGTTCCGAATTTCTGCTGGCCCGACCCGAAATGCAGAGCCTAGTGTCACTGAATACAAATGATTATCTTTCATGCATTGCATAAATCTGCACTATTTTTAGCCACTTCAAGTTGGCTTGCCAAGGGGGCTGGCTGCAAAACTCTCAAATTAGCCGGGGACTGGTAAAAGCCGCGAAGGCCTAGTGGAATGAATTTGACATTTGATCCCCGCATGCAGCGAGCGATAAAATCAAATGTCAAATTCGGAATTTCCACTAGAATCATAAACTTGCTAGTGGTTTAACCGCTTCCAACATTTGCCCGGGAGTTTGCAGAACCGGGATGCAAATGTTGGAAGCAAACCGCTAGTAAGCCCAGTAACCTGTCTTGACCACCAGATTTGCGAGGATTTTGACCGAATGCCGTTTCTCGAAGCACTTTTTACCGGAGTGCACATGGCGGCAATAACGCGTCGAACCCGTGATCGTAACAGGAAGTAAAATGACCAGAGAGAACAGCAGCAAGGCCCCGACCTACGCGTTCGTGGTGGTTGCCGCGGGACGTGGCGAACGCGCGGGCGCCCCAGAGGAAGGACCCAAGCAATACCGCCCGATCGGTGGACAGCCAGTCATTCGTCACGGCCTCAAGGTCCTATTGTCGTGGCCGCGTACAAGCAGGATCGTTGCTGTCATTCATCCCGATGATCACGACCTGTTCGCCGCTGCCGTCAAGGATCTGGACCCACATGGAATGATCGTTACCGTGCACGGTGGCGCCACACGTCAGCAATCGGTTCTGAACGGGCTCACCGCTCTTGAAAAGAACAATCCGTCATTCGTCCTTATCCATGACGCCGTGCGCCCATTTATCGACGTGGGATTTCTGGACCACCTTGCAGGATTGCTCGAGACAGGCAGCAAGGCTGCCCTGCCCGCAGTTCCGGTCGCCGACACGCTCAAGCGAGCGTCCTCCGGGCTCATCACCGAAACAGTTGACCGCCGTGGCCTCTATGCTGCCCAGACCCCGCAGGCCTTCAGCTATCGCGAAATCCTGGCGGCGCACAGAAATGCTGCCGTGGCAACTGATGTGGAGTTTACAGACGACGCGTCCATTGCCGAATGGGCAGGCATCGAGGTCAGTCTCGCGGAAGGTCTGCCGGGCAATGTGAAGCTCACGGTCAAGCGCGACATAGAGTTGGCGGACAAGCGGCTGGCGGACACTGCCCCCACCGGCCAGAATCAGGAAACGAACATGATCCCCGACGTTCGCTGCGGCAACGGATATGACGTACATCAGCTTGTTGAAGGCGACGGCGTTACCCTCTGCGGCGTCTTTATCCCCCATGACAAAGCCCTGTCCGGACATTCAGATGCGGACGTGGCCCTCCACGCGCTCACCGACGCATTGCTTGCTACCTGTGGCGCTGGCGATATCGGCGATCACTTCCCGCCATCGGACCCGCAATGGCGCGGTGCACCATCACGCATTTTCTTGGCACGCGCAGCAGAAATTGTCCGAGATCATGGTGGCACGATTACAAATGCCGACATTTCCATCATCGCGGAAAAGCCCAAGGTCGGGCCGCACCGCGAAACGATGCGCACCAACCTTGCCAACATACTGGGAATCGCGCTTGATCGCTGCTCGATCAAGGCGACCACCAACGAAAAGATCGGTTTCATTGGACGCGAGGAAGGCATAGCCGCAATTGCGACCGCGACCGTGATTTACGCAGGAGACCCGAAATGACGGCCCATAGTGACAATATCGAACTGGCCCGCCAGGTTATCGAGGCATGCCGCGCACGCGACATCATGATCGCAACCGCAGAATCCTGCACGGGCGGCCTGATCGCAACAACACTGACAGAAATACCCGGATCCTCGGCAGTCTTCGATCGCGGCTTCGTCACCTATTCGAACGGCGCCAAGATCGAGATGCTCGGCCTATTTCCGATCACCTTGAAGCAATACGGCGCCGTATCGAAAGAAACCGCCATGGAAATGGCGCACGGCGCCCTGGCGCGCTCCGAAGCTGGTCTTTCGGTCGCTTGCACCGGGATTGCAGGCCCGGACGGCGGCACGCCGGAAAAGCCCGTCGGGCTGGTCCACATAGCAGCCAAGCACTACAACGGCACGATGCTGCACCGGGACATGCAATATGGTGACATTGGCCGCGCCGCAGTTCGTTTCGCCACAGTGCATACGGCATTGGAAATGATGCTGAAGCTGGCCGTGATAGATCCGAATTACAAGGGATAGCGTCGCATCGCGTCACTGACGCGAGGAGGACTCGACATGGGGCGAGAGACCGTTACCAGAGCCACCTGGAAGGGAACCGCGGCCGAGGTCAAGTTGATTGCCGAGGGAGATGAAATTATTCTCCGCGGCGCGATCAAGGCGAAACTTCCCCGGTCAGCCGTGACGGGCATCACATTGCAAGGTGACTCTCTGGCAATTGAGTTTGATGCCGATCAACTGATTCTTGAACTGGGCGCGGCGCAAGCCCAGAAATGGCATGACTTCCTGCTCAAGCCTGCGCCGACGCTAGCGCAGAAGCTCGGCATATCGCCGCAAAAGCCAGCTTTCATTCTTGGTGCTGCCGCAGATCCAGCTCTGGTGGGTGCTTTGACTGCTGCCACTGTTGCGGAGCCCGCACACGCCTCCTGCGTCATTGCCCTGATCGAGAGCCATGCGGACCTCAAGGCGGCACTGGAATGTGCTGCGCGGACGCCTGCCCTGCCGGTCTGGTGCATCTATCCGAAGGGGCCGCAGGCGAAACCCGGCGATGCTGACATCCGGATCGCCCTTCGCGCGGCAGGCTTCATGGACAACAAGGCTTGTGCAGTTTCGCAAAGGCTGACCGCAACGCGGTACGCGCTGTCCGCACCACGCCGCCCATGATCGTCGGGACCGGCTCAGACGAGCCGGTTTTGCTCAAGCGCAGCTTCGATGAAGCTCTTGAAAAGCGGATGAGGATCGAGAGGACGGCTCTTCAGCTCCGGATGGTACTGAACGCCGATGAACCACGGATGGTCCGGATACTCGACCGTTTCCGGCAAGACGCCGTCCGGCGACATGCCTGAAAACACCAGGCCGCAATGTTCCAGGCGATCCTTGTAATCCACGTTCACTTCGTAGCGATGACGATGGCGCTCGGAAATATCCGTCGAGCCGTAGATCGACGCAATGAGCGTGTCCTTCTTGAGCGCCGCCTTGTAGGCGCCAAGGCGCATCGTGCCACCGAGATCGCCGGCCGCCGAGCGCTTCTCCAGATCGTTGCCCTTAACCCACTCGGTCATCAGGCCGACAACAGGTTCCTTGGTCGGTCCGAATTCCGTCGATGATGCCTTTTCGATGCCTGCGAGATTGCGGGCAGCTTCGACGACGGCCATCTGCATGCCGAAGCAGATCCCGAAATACGGAACCTTGCGCTCGCGTGCGAAACGCGCCGCATTGATTTTGCCTTCCGAACCACGCTCACCAAAACCGCCGGGAACCAGGATGCCGTTGACCTTTTCGAGATACGGCGCCGGATCTTCCTTTTCGAAGACTTCGGACTCGATCCACTCGAGCTTGACCTTCACGCGGTTCGCGATCCCGCCGTGGTAGAGCGCCTCGATCAGCGACTTGTATGCGTCCTTGAGACCCGTGTACTTGCCGACGATGGCAATCGTGACTTCGCCTTCCGGCGTGCGGATGCGGCCGGCAACCTCTTCCCAGGCCTCCAGACGCGGCTTCGGAGCCGGTTCGATACCGAAGGCTGCAAGCACTTCGTCGTCAAGACCTTCCTTGTGGTAGGCAAGCGGAACGTCGTAGATCGACGATACATCGAGAGCCTGGATCACGGCGGATGGACGCACGTTGCAGAACAGAGAGAGTTTCTTGCGCTCGGCTTCCGGGATCTCGCGGTCTGCGCGAACCAGCAAAATGTCGGGATGGATCCCGAGCGCCTGCAATTCCTTGACCGAATGCTGCGTCGGCTTGGTCTTCAGCTCGCCTGCCGCCGGGATGTAGGGCATCAGCGTCAAGTGGACATAGACGGCCGTGCCGCGCGGCAGATCGTTGCCAAGCTGGCGGATCGCTTCCATGAACGGCATCGCTTCGATGTCACCCACAGTGCCGCCGATTTCGCAGATCACGAAATCATAGTCGTCATTGCCTTCGATGACGAAATTCTTGATCTCGTTCGTGACGTGCGGAATGACCTGCACGGTCGCACCGAGGTAATCACCGCGGCGTTCCTTGTCGATGATGTTCTTGTAGATCCGTCCGGTGGTGATGTTGTCCGTCTTGGTCGCCGAACGTCCGGTGAAACGTTCGTAGTGACCGAGGTCCAGATCGGTCTCAGCGCCGTCATCCGTCACGAACACTTCGCCGTGCTGCGTCGGGCTCATGGTGCCCGGATCGACGTTGAGATAGGGGTCAAGTTTACGCAGCCGCACCCGATAACCACGGGCCTGCAGCAACGCTCCGAGAGCGGCGGCCGCAATTCCTTTTCCTAGGGAAGAAACCACGCCGCCGGTGATGAATACATATCGCGCCATGGGAGTCACCGGATACCTTCAAACAAATGATTCCGCTACCCGGAAAATCTCATCATCGTGAAATTTCCGTGGATGACGGAATGTCTTTCCAAAAGAAATCCGGCAGCCACTGGTGGTTCAATTACGGCATTTGCCTCCTTGAGCTGCATACTCGCGAGCAAATGCCGTAATTATCAGAACCACCAGCAACTATATTTCTACAGTGGAATTTTCGAATTTGACATTTGATTTGAGAGTGCACTGCAAACTGGGATCAAATGTCAAATTCATTCCACTGGGTAGCTGCCGGATGATGTTTCGCTCTGAACCAGTCTTACTGGCCGTTCGGCACCTTGGTGGTGTCGGTCTGCGGCGCTGCTGGCGTGGTCGCCGCTGGTGCCTGTGTTGCCGGCGCCTGAGCGGCAGGAGCCTGTGCAGCGGGCGCAGTGGCGGCAGGTGCCGCCGCAGCCGGGGCCTGCGTTGCAGGTGCAGTTGCCGGGGCCTGATTGCCCGCGTCGGACGGGACGCCGTTATCCGGAACTGCCGGCTTCTTTTCAGTCGTTGCCGGGCCGCCAAGCGAATCAAGGATGCCGTTCTTCTGGCCCTGCTGGGTCAGCGGGATCTTGTCGAGAATGTCGGTCGGCTTGGCTTCATAGCGTGCCAGGATGCCAAGAGCGAGAGACGTGACGAAGAACAGCGTCGCCAGGATCGCGGTCGTGCGCGTCAAGGCGTTTGCAGTCCCACGCGCGGACATGAAGCCCGCTCCACCACCAATGCCGAGCCCGCCGCCTTCGGAGCGCTGGATAAGCACGATGCCGACAAGCGCGAGCACAATCATGAGATGGATGACGATCAGTACGGTTTGCATAATTGCGTAATCCCAACCCCGCCTCAAGCAGGGCACAATTTGACAGTTGGCGGCTCTTTACACGAGCCGCCGTCTTATTCCAAGCCCAAATAATGCCGCTCCCGAGGGGTCACAGCGTCACATGATGTGCCCGAAGGATCAGGCGCTCAATGCCTCATAGGCTTTGCAGATGGCGAGGAAATCCGCAGATTTCAAGGACGCGCCGCCAACGAGAGCACCGTCGACATTGGCAATGCCCATCAACTCAACCGCATTGGAAGGCTTGACCGAGCCACCGTAGAGGATGCGCATCTTTGCGCCCTCGCCGCCAAAGCGAGCTTTGAGTTCCGCACGCATGAAGGCGTGGGCCTCTTCCACGTCCTGTGCGGACGGGGTCAGGCCTGTGCCGATTGCCCAGACCGGCTCATAGGCAATCACGGTGTTTTCGGCAGTCGCGCCGTCGGGCAGCGAGCCTGCAAGCTGGGTGCGCAGCACGTCGAGTGTCTTGCCTCCCTTACGCTCGGCCTCCGTCTCGCCAATGCAGACAATGGCGGTCAGTTCAGCGCGCCATGCAGCTTCGGTCTTGGCGCGAACGTCCGCGTCGGTTTCCTCATGGTCCGTGCGACGCTCGGAATGGCCGAGAATGACGTGGGTCGCAAAGCAGTCGGCAAGCATTTCGGCCGAAATATCACCGGTGTGGGCACCAGACGCCTTGGCATGGCAATCCTGTCCACCGATTTCCAGCGGGCTGTCTGTTGCCAGCGCCGTGGCGACGTAGACGAGCGTTGCAGGAGGGCAGATCAAGGTCGAGACCTCTGCCTTCAGCGATTTCGCGCCTTCAATGATTGCCTTCAACTCATCCAGTGAAGAACGGGTACCGTTCATTTTCCAGTTGCCGGCAACCAGCGGACGAACTTCAGGCGTCATGTCAAATCTCTCCCTGCGAAAACCAAGATGTGAAAAAGCCAATAGGCTGTCAGCACGGAAGTTGCAACGCCTGCGGATTTTCTTCGACCGTGTCGAGAATAGAAGAAATCGATTGACCGTCTATCAGTTGAACATTTCAATGGTCATTGGAACGTGAGCGTTCCGGGGGACTTGGGGCAATGACGGGTTTGGGCACCCAAAGGCAATTTGCAACTGCGCTGGCATTCGTGCTGGCGCTGTTTCTGCCTGTCCTTTCCATCGCCGCTGAACGCATGGCGCTCGTGATCGGCATGTCTGCCTATCAGAACGTGATTGCGCTCCCGAATGCGGCGGGCGACGCGCGCAGTGTTGCAGATGCTCTGAAGAGCATCGGATTTGATGTCACGACCGCCATCGACCAGCCGCTCCCGAACCTTGTGAAGACCATCAACGACTTTTCGTTCCGTGCCGAAACGGCAGACATCGCGATGATCTATTACGCCGGTCATGGCGTCGAAGTTGGCGGCGAGAACTACCTGATCCCTGTCGATATCAAGCTTGAAAAGTTCGAGGACATGGGCACGCAGGCCCTGCCCTTGCAAAGCCTGCTGGGTGCCGTTGGCGGCGCCCGACGCTTGCGCGTGGTCATTCTGGATTCCTGCCGCAACAACCCCTTTGCCGAGCCCGCAAAATATGGCGAAAAGCCCGCGACACCGGGTCTCGTTATGACCGCCGCGGACAATGTGCGCGAAGGACGTTTGAAAGCGCCGTCGCCGGACCAGGGCACGCTCGTCGTCTATGCGGCAAAGGCCGGAGAGGTTGCCCTTGACGGAAATGATGGCCACAGCCCATTTGCACGCGCGCTGATCGAACAGTTGCCCGATAGTCACCTGGAAATCGGCATGATGTTCCGCAAGGTCCGTGACGAGGTCATGAAGGAGACCGGCAGTCAGCAAGAGCCGCACTTTTATGGTTCGCTGCCCGGCATTCCCTATTTCCTCGCCGATCCTGCGGCCAATATCGCGGCGCTTTCGGATCGCAAGGTCGCCTGGGGTGCACTCGGCAACGATCAGGCCGAGCAGTTGGCCTCTCTTGCCGGAACCGGGAACGTCCGTGCCATGATCGGCCTCGGCTACATGTCGCTTGATGCATCGAAGGATCGCTTTGCGCCGGACAAGGCGTTCAAATATTTCTCGGATGCGGCTGACAAGGGCGATCCGGAGGCAATGTTCGAGCTGGCGAAGCTCTATGAAAAGGGTATCGGGACTGGCCAGGACATGGGCAAGGCGCTGGCGCTTTACATGCGGTCTGCCGATCTGGGGTTTGCGGACGCCATAAACGATCTCGGCTTTTTCTACTATCAGGGTGCATCGGGCGTGCCGCGTGACGCCGCCAAGGGCATCGCACTCTTCCTGAAGGCAGCCGACCTCAAGCATCCGCAGGCCATGTACAACGTCGCATCGCTCATCGACGACGGAGTCATCAAGGGCAAGACGCCTGACGATGCTGCCCACTATCTCTACGCTGCTTTGCGGTCCGGTGTGCACGACGTCCTGCAGCAATTGACCGACAGGCCACTGCAGTTCAAGCTCGCAACGCGAAAGGCTCTGCAGAAACTGCTGGCGGAAAACAAGTTCTATGCCGGCACCATTGATGGCGGCTTCGGCAAGACGACACAGCGCAGTCTTCGCCTGGCTTACGGCGAAGAACAGCAGAATTGAGTTTGGGGGCTCTCTGTTCATGAATCTGACGTCGAAGGCGCTGATGACGGTCGTTTCGGCAGCCATTGCGGTCTGGCCATTGCAGAGCATGGCAGCACTGCGATCTGACATGGATATGCAAACACAGGACCGGCAGAACGCGATCCGGAGCCTTGAAATCCTTCTCGCACAGGCTGCAGCACCCGGTCGTGCTGCGCAGGCGCCGACCCCGACCCCGACGCAGACGGGAAACACGCCGCAGCAAAGCGGCACGGTGTTGCCAGGTGAGACCCTGAACTGGCTAACGACGGGACGCGTTTCAAAGGACATGGCCGCCCTTGTATCCGAATGCAGCCAGTATGAAGACGTGTACCGCATCGACTGCCTGCGACAGAATATCGAGCGGACGGCGAACGCACTTCCGGACACTGGCGACTATAGCGAGGCCAAACGGATCCTCAGCCGGACAGCGAGCCGCCTCGGCGCGATCGTCAATGCCTACGCAGACACCTCCGTCCCGCGACTCGTGCCGGAGCCGCATGCAAACCCGAGAAACCTGAAGAAGCGTGTCTATCGCGCCGTGCGCAAGGACAAGCTCAGGCAGGCGATGGCAGAGGCAACAAGGGTAATCGAGGAAGCCCAGACGCAATTGCTGCGTTCCGGTGAAAATTCGCAGGCCCGGCTTGTCCACTACACGGCGATGGCGACAGCCGTCGGTTCAACCAAGGTCCTCCTTCGGTCATCCTGATGAGCCATGTCACCGTCAGGAGACTACGGCAGTCATGTGCGCTTGAGAAACCAGTCGAGCGTGTCCCGCCAGTCCAGCATTCTCAGTGGCGTTCCGTGTGATCCCGTATTGAACAGCACGAAGCGGGTCGGATAGCCCTTGGCATGAAGCTTGTCATAGAGCGCTTGCTGGTCTGTCGCCTTGTAGACTTCATCATCCGTGCTGTGGGCAAAGAAGAGCGGCAGATGCGCGGTATAGAACGGCGTCTCCATGAAGCCGTCGTCGTAGATTCCACTCATCAGGATCATTCCACCCAGAACCGCAACCGACTGCGGATCCCGCGCAATTCCCTTGCAGATCAGCGTCCCCATGGAAGCGCAAGCCAGAATGATCGGTCGGCCCGGCGCGCTCTTGGCCAGATAGGCTATGACGGCGGCCACATCCCGAACGCCGTTGTCCTGACCGGCAGCATCAAAGGCCTTGATGGTGGGTGCGACATAAAGCCCGCCATTGTCGTAGGCGAGATTTTTCAGGCGATTGAAATTGCCGCCAAACCGGTCATCGCTGGCGCCCAGTTTGCGATCGACACCGCGGCCATGGACAAAGATGACGCTGAAGGCCTGCCGGCCGATCTTCCTCACGTCAAACACGTCGACGCTGCGGTCTGCAAAGGCAATCGTTTCAAATGACTGATGCCACGCGACACCTCGCGCGACATACTTCCCCTTGACCTTGCGTTCCGGATCATCGTCACGCTGGTAAAGGTCGCGTTCCTTGCGATAGTCCACCTTGATCCAGTCGCCGTTGTCACGGGTCTCAAGCAAGCCTGGATAGGCAAAAAGATCATCCTTGAACGGCTTGAGCTCCAGCGCAGCGGCAATTTGCGGAGCAAGCAACAGAACGATCGCGGCGAAACGCGCCATAAAATGCAAATGAACTGTGGACATGCGCCTCATCGCCAAACTCCATCACTCCGCTCATCTTGCCAAGGGACCGCCCCATAAGCAATTTCCAAGCCATATTTTCACAAGGCCCTGCCCGAATCGCAATTGTTGCGACTGTCTGGCAAACTGAAGGGCGATTCGCGCCGGCATAGTTCCAGAGCGTCTCCGGCGCAACAAGATCAGATGCGGCATGATGGATAATTCGAACGACCTCTTTTCCGGCCTTCCCCAGCAGAGCGAAGGAACACCTGCGACCGCAAGCACCGCGGCAACCGTTGCAGCAGCGCCCGAAGCGGCTCCTGTGACAACCCAGAGCCCTGCCCCAGCCGCGCCAAAACCGCCGGCAAGCTCGAACGGTGACGACTATGGCGCGTCCTCGATCCGGGTTCTGGAAGGCCTCGAGCCGGTTCGCATGCGGCCCGGCATGTATATCGGCGGCACCGATGAAAAGGCGCTGCATCACCTCTTCGCCGAAGTGATCGACAACTCGATGGACGAAGCGGTCGCGGGACATGCGAACTTCATCGAGGTCAGTCTTGATGCCGAGGGCTTTCTGACCGTGACCGATAACGGTCGCGGCATCCCGGTGGAAGAGCACCCACAGGCCCCGGGCAAATCCACCCTTGAAGTCATCATGACCAAGCTGCATGCAGGCGGCAAGTTCGACGGCAAGGCCTACGAGACATCTGGCGGTCTGCACGGCGTCGGCATCTCGGTGGTCAACGCCCTTTCGGACGTTCTCGAGGTCGAGGTTGCCCGCAACAAGAAACTCTATCGCCAACGCTTTTCCCGCGGCCTTCCGCAAGGGCCGCTGGAAGAATTGGGCGACGTTCATAACCGGCGTGGCACGCGTACCCGCTTCCATCCAGATCCGCAGATCTTCGGAGCTGGCGCACGGTTTCTGCCTGCACGTATCTTCCGCATGGCGCGCTCCAAGGCCTACCTTTTCGGCGGTGTCGAAATTCGCTGGAGCTGCGATCCCTCGATCCTGCCCGAAGGCAGTGATATTCCGGAAAAGGCGACGTTCCATTTCCCGGGCGGCTTGAAGGACTATCTGCAGGCTTCGTTGGGCAAGGAATTCACCGTCACCCGCGAAATCTTTGCTGGACGGACCGAAAAGACCGGCGGTCACGGCGCGCTCGAATGGGCCATCACCTGGTATGGCGGCGACGCCATGTTGAACTCCTATTGCAACACGATCCCGACACCCGAGGGCGGCACCCATGAAGCGGGTCTGCGCATTGCGCTGACCAAGGGCCTGAAGAACTATGCCGAACTGACGCAGAACAAGCGTGCGGCCAATATCACCACCGACGACGTGATGATTTCGGCCTACGGCATGCTGTCTGTCTTCATTCGTGAACCGGAATTCGTCGGCCAGACCAAGGACAAGCTGGCGACCGTCGAGGCCCAGCGCATCGTTGAAAACGCGCTGCGCGACCCCTTCGACCACTATCTGGCCGGCAATCCGCAGGAAGCCGCCAAGCTTCTCGAATGGGTGATCGAGCGCTCGGAAGAGCGGGTGCGCCGCCGCAAGGAAAAGGAAGTCAACCGCAAGACGGCCGTGCGCAAGCTGCGCCTACCCGGCAAGCTGGCCGACTGCTCCCAGAACACGGCCGAAGGCGCTGAAATCTTCATCGTCGAGGGTGACTCGGCTGGTGGCTCTGCCAAGCAGGCGCGCAACCGCGCCAATCAGGCCATCCTGCCCCTGCGCGGCAAGATCCTGAACGTGGCGAGCGCCGGTCGCGAAAAGCTGGGTGCAAACCAGCAGATTGCAGACCTCATCCAGGCGCTTGGCTGCGGCACGCGCACCAAATACCGTGAGGAAGACCTGCGCTACGAGCGCATCATCATCATGACGGACGCGGACGTCGACGGCGCGCATATTGCGTCCCTCCTGATCACCTTCTTCTATCAGGAAATGCCGGACCTGATCCGCGAGGGCCATCTCTTCCTCGCCGTACCGCCGCTCTATCGACTGAGCCAGGGCGGCAAGACGGTCTACGCGCGGGATGATGCTCACCGTGAAGAACTGATCGCCAAGGAGTTTTCCAGCCGCGGCAAGATTGAGATCGGGCGCTTCAAAGGCCTTGGCGAAATGATGCCAGCGCAGTTGAAGGAGACGACGATGGATCCGGGCAAGCGCACCCTGTTGCGCGTCGAGATCGATCGCGAAGACTTTGAAGGGACGCGCGATTCGGTCGATGCCCTCATGGGAACGAAGCCTGAAGCGCGCTTCCGCTTCATTCAGGATCGCGCCGCTTTCGCTGAAAACCTCGACATCTGAGTAACGACAGGCCATTCACAAGGCCTGTTGTACGCTCGCCACAGTTCGGCGATATTCTCTTTTATAAGGGAACGGCGGGCGCTTCAGAAAGCGGATGGGACGAACAGAATGCAGGTCAAGGCTGGACTGATCATGATGGCGATCATGGGATGCAACGACAGCGCCACCAAGTGTGTGCAGCTATCGGCATCCGAACCGAAGTGGCCAACTGTCCAGGCCTGTGACAAGGCATCCGAGAAAGCGCTTGAGGCCTATTCCAACGCTAAGTATCCGATGGTGATTGCAGTCTGCCAGTCGCCGCAACTGGCGACAGCAACAAACACGGATCAGGCACAGCAACCGCAGGCAAAGCCGCAGGATCAGCCCAAGCCGACGCTTGCACAAAAGACACTGAACCTCGTCAAGAAAGCCATCCCTACGACCGATGGCATCAAGTCGGCATTCGAAAAACCCGTCCATGTCATCGCGGACGGCTATTCCTGGGTTGCACGGAAATTCCAGAAGGATTGAACGGACCGCGAAGCCTCGTTTGATCAGGCAGCGTTCAGCATGAAATCCTGCGCAAACGTGTTCACGTGTTTGCGCAAGCGGTTGATGCCGAGCCTTTCTACAAAGTCGATCAACGGCAAGGCGCGCTCGCCGAGATCCGAGCGATGACGGCAACGCTCTGCCAGATCCATGAAGATGCCGGAGCTGCCGGGCAGTTCTCCGCCCTGTTCACGCCAGATTTCGACCGCTTCGCAGAAGATTGCGGAGACGTCACGTCCAATGCCCGCAGCCTCGATCAGCGCACGAACTGCACGCGGACGACCGGAAGCAAGGATGGAACGGACGCGCGCACGCGCCACACCGGAAAGATTCGCAATGCATTCCGAAAAGAACGTCGTGCGACCAGCGCTCAGCGCATGCAGCAGGAATGCCGTCGAAAGACGCCCTTCCCGGCGCATGTGATCGGCAACCTCCACCAACTCAGATTCGTTGGCATCAGCCAGAACGTCCACCAGCGCCGCATCACACGCGTCTCGACGCAGGCGTTCGATCTTGCGCGACGGAAGAAGCGCCTGAACCAGATCCGCGCCTGTCAGCGCTTCGCCAAGCTTTTCAATCAGGATATGGCGTGCCGTTGCCGGCAGATGCGAGCGATCAAACAGAAGTTCACGGATCGTTGCATCCCCACCAAAGCGGGAAGCCAGCCGCACAAGGACATTCGGCGTGATATGCGCTTCGTTGTTGCGCAGCAGAAGAAGGATGTCCAGCTTACGACCGACCTCGACGAGCGCAGCGGCAACGGGACCGGAAAGCGGCTTGCGAACAGCAACAGCAGCGCGAAGCTCCTTGCTGCCTCGACCGGCGATATCAATCAGATCGCCATCTTTCAGCACCGGAGAGCGCGACACGACAGTCATCGCGATATCGACCTGATCTTCTGTCAATGCAAGAATGATGGCACGCGGTGCGTTCGGATCATCGGCGAGCGAATCCGCAAGCGCCATGCGAACCTTCGGGGAAAGATCATCGAGCATGTAGGCGGCTGCGATATTGGCAACCTGCTTCTTCTCGGTATCGAGCTGGCTATGACCGACTGCCTTGCCGAGAAGGGACGCGGCTTCTGCCCTGTTCTGTGCTTTGGCGGTTTCGGACCACCGCAAGAAAGCTTCGAAAATCAACCGCTTGCCCCTGATGAAATAGGTACTGAAGAACTCAAGGAAAAGCTTAGGCCGAAAATGGTTGATGATTGGTTTACCATATCCCTTAAGCCGGTTTAAACCATAACAGGAGCTCGAACGGGCGCGGATAGAGGATGAAAATGCTGATCCTGACGGAAGAAAATGATGCCGCGACGCTCTCCGGCATCCTGCCCCATCGCAATGAAGTGTCGCGATTCGTGCGCCTGCCGGTTCCACGGGAGACGAAGGCAGAGGTTGAGATGGTCTCCCGCTTCACGGCCCTGCCCGCAGAGGGACTTTTTCTGACCGATGTTCGCAGCATGGCGGATATCGAGAAGGCCAGTTCATTGCTGCGTGTCGCAGCGGCAAAATCGAATCGACCTCAACGGACACCACAGATCATTGCCAACATCGATACGCCAGAGGCTGCGCTCGGCATCAGCGGCTTCAACCGGGCCGTTGCAGGCCTTTGCGCACTTGTGCTCGATGAACCTGCCCTCGCGGACACTCTGGGCATGGATCCGAAGGACTTGCCGCTTCAGGCGCTGCGCCCCCAGTTCATATTGGCGGCGAAGGTCTGCGGCGCAGTTCCATTGCTCAGGATGGAAGAACATCGCGCTGCTGACGCAGACAACGCGCCTCTTCGCGGGCAAGGCTTCGCCGGGCTAGTTCTTGCCAGTCGATCATGAGCCTCACACGGTCAAAGCTCTGAAAGAACGCTTTCGAGCAGCGCGATATCGATCTCGCTTGATACGTTGTTGAAGTTGCGCTGGTGGACAGGCTGGTCCGCCTCATCGCGCGCGATCACATCCGGATTGATGATTCCGATGTAATCCAGCCCCTTGGCCTGGCAGATGCGAACGTAGAACCCCGGAAAATAGCTCATTTGGACAAGTTCGAGAACGCGCGCGCCGCGACTGCAATAGACAAGATTGGTCAACCCGGCCCCGTGCGGACCGGCAACGATCTCAGCATCGCGAAACGCAACCATTTGCTCCTCGATTGTCAATTCGCCAGGCGTGATGATCTCGAACCCGTGTCTTTCCATGAGATCGCAGACGGCTGCCTCATTGGTGATGCCGCGTTTCATGTCGGCATCCTTGCGTGACACGTAAATCCGTCGACTGAAGGTCCGTTCGCATTCGGCTCGTGCGGCCAGGGCATCGAACTCGTGCATGACTGCAGGATGAGGTGCAAAGGCAAATGCGCCGCCACAGAGGTTGGCATAGACCCCCTTGTGCGCCGAAATCACCTCATCCTTCTCGATCTCGAACAGACGGCCATAGAAATCAGCGGTCGAAACGAGTTGCGCTTGAAAACTGTTCAGCCCCGGCATGATCGCGGCAAAGTCGTCGTCGCCCTTGAGCCGCCTGAAAACCAGAAAGCTCGCAAAGCACTGAAGCGTCCAGTGATAATAGTTTCGCGAAGCGAGGTTGCCGACCACCAGAACGGGTTCGTCGTTGTCAACCTGAACCAGCTTCTCACCTGGCGGAATGAGCCGGGCCCAGCTTGCGCCGTTGATCAGGGTCAGCGACTCGCGAATGACCCCCAGAGTTTCGCTTCGAACACAGAAACTGTTACCGGCGACGATAGTGTCGCCCAACTCTGTGAAGACAATATCCGGTGCATCATAGGCGCCGGCAAAGTGCGCCACCTGCAGCGGCTCCTTGCTGCCTGAACGATCCCAGACATAAATGTCTCTCGCACGTTCGGAAATGTGAAACTGCGGCGTCCATGCGGGAACGGTCACACCGGGGATCGTAAAAGCAGGCATGGGTGTCAGATGCTCGTTGCCGACGAAATGGAGACGCGGATCTCCGCGACGGCACCATTTTGTAAGTCAAAGCTTGTGCGAGATTGGACCGCCGCTATTACAACATTTTCGCAGCGTCGAGGATTCTCAGTTGGACGCGCCTGCCGCCTTGCCACATATCAGCATTGAGCGTGCCCGCCACGTGAAGAGACGAGCCACGCGAGCCGAGAAGCAGATCACCCAGCGGCGTCTGGATGGCACGAAAGGCAATCGCATCGAGCCGTGATCGGTCAGGTCCCTCGAGCGTTACCTTGATATGATTGGCGCCGACCTGTCGGGCATCGACTACCTTGTGGGCCGGCATGGCGAAGATCGGTTGGGAATGCCCGGACCCATAGGGACCGGCCTGCTCCAGCATATCGATCAGTTGAATGGTTGCACCGGAAGCCGACATCGCCCCGTCAACCTTCAGCATCCGCACGGCGGCAAGCTCTAGAACCTTTTCGCCAGCCCAATCCTCGAAAAAGGCCCGCAGCGCACCGAGCTTTGATTTTTCGACCGTCAACCCGGCCGCCATGGCATGACCGCCGCCCTTGACCAGCAGACCGGAATCGACCGCCGAGCGCACCATATGCCCCATGTCGAAACCGGGTATGGAGCGCCCCGATCCGGAACCCTTGCCGGACGGATCAAAGGAAATCGCGAATGCGGGTCGCTGGAACTTTTCCTTGAGGCGCGCGGCAAGCAGGCCGACGATCCCCGGATGCCAGCGGTCGCTCGCCGTGATGAGGATCGACGCCTTCTCGGCCGTACCGTATTCGGCAAGAACTTCAGCCTCCGCCTCCTCGAGCATCGCGGCTTCCATCACCTGACGTTCGCGGTTGAGCTCGTCGAGACGGCCGGCAATGGCAGAGGCCTGAACGCTGTCGTCCAGTGTCAGCAGCCTGCTACCGAGCGCCGCATCACCGATGCGCCCGCCCGCATTGATGCGCGGTCCGATCAGGAAACCCATATGATAGGGTGTCACGGGACCCGAAAGACCGGCGACTTTCAGGAGTGCTGCAAGACCCTCATTCTTCTGGTGGCGTGCCGCAATCAATCCCTTGACGACATAGGCGCGATTCAAGCCCTTCAGCGGTACGACATCGCAGACGGTGGCGAGCGCAACCAGATCCAGCCAGGCGAGCAGGTCAACGCTGCCCACGTTCTTGTTGCCGCCCTCGCGCAAAGCCTTCACGGTCGCGACAAGCACGAGAAAGACCACGCCAGCGGCGCACAGATGTCCCTGGCCGGAAAGGTCGTCCTCCCGGTTCGGGTTTACCAGCGCATGGCAAACGGGAAGTTCGTGGCTCACCTGATGGTGATCGATGACGACGACATCGATCTTGCGTGCCGCAGCCGCCGCCAGTGATTCATGGCTGGTAGACCCGCAGTCTGCCGTCACAATCAGCGTAGCACCGTTGTCGATCAGCTGGTTGATCGCAGCCGGATTGGGACCGTAACCCTCGAAAATGCGATCCGGAATATAGATTTCCGCGTCCACCCCGAAATGCGCGAAGAAGCGCAACAGCAGCGCAGACGACGATGCGCCATCGACATCGTAGTCCCCGAAGATCGCAACCTTTTCGCGCCGCTCGACGGCGGAGGCAAGCCGTGCGGCGGCCTTGCCGCAGTCGGTCAGCGTCAGCGGATCCGGCATGAGATTGCGAATGGTTGGGTCCAGAAACGCGGGCGCCTCGTCGACGCCGACACCCCGGCCTGCAAGAACGCGGGCGACGAGTTCGGGGATGCCGTGAAGCTGGGCCATGGCAAGCGCACGGTTTTCACCCGCCTGCCCCAGTCTCGATACCCAGCGTTGCCCGCTGACGGATCGCTCGACATTCAAAAAGGTCTGCGGTGCAGGATCAACAGGTGCTACCAACTGCAATCATCCTTCCGCATATTGAAGGCTCCCGATCCAACCACGGGAGCCAGTTCCGTTAGGGCCGCTCTATGCGGATGACCTGCGGTTCGCCGACAAGATAGCCCTCGCCCTTGATCGCCGTCACCGCCTTGCGAACGGCATCCTCCATCGTCTCATGGGTGACGAGAATGATCGTCTTCGGACCATCGGGATCGTCGTGCGCGGGACGCTGCACGATCGATTCGAGCGAAATCTTGTTTTCGGCCATGCGGGTCGCGATGCTGGCGAACACGCCTGCGCGGTCCTCGACGGTCAACCGGATGAAATAGCCGCCTTCATGGGCGCGCATGCCTGCCTGTTTGTAGGGCGCAAGCGATTTTGCCGGACGGCCAAGTGCTGGCGCAACCTGCGCGCCAGGACGCGCCTTGGCGATATCGGCAATGTCGCCCATGACGGCAGACGCCGTGGCATTGCCGCCGGCACCGGGCCCAACCATCAGCAACTCGCCGAGCACGTCGCTTTCGATCGCAACGGCATTCGTCACACTGTCAACCTGCGCAATCACGCTGTCCCGCGGCACCATCGTCGGATGCACGCGTTGCTCCACACCGGACTCGGTCTTCTGGGCGACGCCCAGCAGCTTGATCTTGTAGCCAAGATCGGCCGCTGCATGGATATCCTCGATCGAGATATTGCTGATCCCCTCGAGATAGATGTCGTCCGCGGCAATTTCGGTGCCGAAGGCAAGACTGGTCAGAATGGCGAGCTTGTGCGCCGTGTCATTGCCTTCAATATCAAAGGTCGGGTCGGCCTCAGCGTAACCCAGGCGCTGGGCTTCCTTCAGGCAGTCGGCAAACGAAAGCTGCTCCTTCTCCATCTTGGTCAGGATGTAGTTGCAGGTGCCATTCATGATCCCGTAGACGCGGGTCACGGTGTTGCCGGTCAAAGATTCGCGCAACGCCTTGATGACCGGGATGCCGCCCGCGACAGCCGCCTCGAAGTTGAGGATTGCACCTTTCTCCTCAGCGAGCGCTGCAAGCTCCACGCCGTGCGCCGCAAGCAACGCCTTGTTGGCAGTCACCACATGGAGACCGCGCTCAAGCGCTGTGCGAACAGCGGAATAGGCTGGCTCGCCGGCTCCACCCATCAATTCTACGAACACATCGATATCGGCAGAACGGGCAAGTTCGACCGGATCGTCAAACCAGGCAGTTGTTGCAAGATCGATACCGCGATCCCGATTGCGATTGCGCGCGCTGACAGCCTTGACGCTGATGGCACGGCCGCATGAAACCGCCAGCAGGTTGTCGCGCTCGCGCAAAATCTTCACAAGCGAGGCGCCAACGGTCCCCAAACCTGCAATGCCAATCTTCAGGGCATCAGTCATGCTTCATTCCTGTTCATGTCGTCGACGCATCATCGGTGATGCCGCGCATCCGGATGGGTTGGACATCGAGCAGCCGCAGGGCCAGAACCATGTCCGTTGTGAGCGTCTTGTATTTGATAAAATGCGCCGATTGCAAGTGCGCTTCATAGGCCTGTTGACTGGCATAGACCTCCAGCAACCGAATATGATTGGGCTGATCCTTGAGTGCCACCGCATCGAGCGCGATAACCCCGGGCTCAAGCGTAAGCGACGCATCGATTTCCTCGGCAAGGATCCGCGTGTACTCGTCGATCCTCAAGGGATCGACCTCGATTTCAGCGATGCGCACCATGAGAGACCGCGCATCATGATCCATCTGAAAAATGCTCCGAAAGGTAGATGGTGGCCCCGCGGCGATGCCACCGCAGGGCCAAATGGTCTCAACGACGCGCCTCGAGCGAAACGACGTTGTGAAGCGTATCTTCGGCGGAGCCGAGGAACTTCTTGATGTTGCGGGCGGCCTGACGGATGCGGTGCTCGTTCTCGACAAGAGCGATGCGAACATAATCATCGCCGTGTTCGCCAAAGCCTATGCCGGGCGCGACGGCCACATCAGCCTTCTCGATCAGCAGCTTCGAGAATTCGAGCGAACCAAGGTGACGGAACTTTTCCGGCACAGGCACCCAGGCAAACATCGATGCTGCCGGCGGCGGGATGTCCCAGCCCGCACGACCAAAGCTCTCGACCATGACATCACGGCGACGCTTGTAGGTCTGGCGCACTTCATCGATATGCTGGTCGATATCCGGATCATTGAGTGCTGCCGTCGCTGCCACCTGGATCGGGGTGAATGCACCGTAGTCGAGATAGGACTTCACGCGCGTCAGCGCCGAAATCAGGCGATCATTGCCAACGGCGAAACCCATGCGCCAGCCGGCCATCGAAAACGTCTTCGACATCGATGTGAATTCGACGGCGATATCCATCGCGCCCGGAACCTGCAGGATCGACGGCGTCGGCTTGCCATCGAAATAGATTTCCGAATAGGCAAGGTCAGAAAGCACGAACACGCCATGCTTCTTCGCGAACGCGACGACGTCCTTGTAGAAGTCGAGATCGACTACAGTGGCCGTCGGGTTGGACGGGTAGCAGAGGATCATCGCAATCGGCTTCGGGATCGAATGCGCAACAGCGCGCTCAAGTGCGCGGAAAAATTCTTCATTGGGCTCGACCGGGATCGAACGGATCACGCCACCGACCATGAGGAAACCAAACGCATGGATCGGATAGGAGGGGTTCGGGCAAAGCACAACGTCGCCGGGCGCCGTGATCGCCTGCGCCATGTTGGCAAAACCTTCCTTGGAACCCAGCGTCGCAACGACCTGCGTATCGGGATTGAGCTTCACGCCAAAGCGGCGGGCATAGTAGGCAGCCTGCGCACGGCGCAGACCCGGAATGCCCTTGGAAGATGAATATCCATGCGTATCGGGACGCTGAACCGTTTCGACCAGCTTGTCGACGATGAACTTGTTCGTCGGCAGGTCAGGGTTCCCCATGCCGAGGTCGATGATGTCGGCACCGCCCGCTCGCGCCGAAGCCTTCAAACGGTTGACCTGTTCGAAAACATATGGCGGCAGACGCCGTACCTTGTGAAATTCTTCCATCATCTTTCCTCTATGGACAGGCTGCTGAAAGGGAGCCCGTCCGGTTATTCGGTGTTCAGGCGCGAACCTGTCCCCCTTGCGGCAAAGTCTGAACCAACTCGAATGCCGCGCCGGTTGCGAATCCGCGCATTAAGCCAACCATGAAAACAGTCAAGCGTTATGGAGCAAACGACAGCAAACGCAAGCATCTTCATGACATGAAGGCTCATGCTGATGCCCAATTCGGGCAAATTTGCAAGGACGGTCAAACACGAGACTGCTTCACAGGTCGCAGCATTCACGCCAAAGAACGCGGACCGAATGCAGCGCTCTCACCATCCAGATAAGTCAGCGGATAGACGACATTGCCGGGCGCGCCCCTGCTGGAATCCCGCGTGTGGGCAATGCTGGAAAGCAGATTGGTCGCAATCGCGTGCCCTATGCCTTCCAGATTAAACCAGTAACCACCGATGAATGAGGGCTGCATACCTGCCTGGGGTTCGGGCACAACGCCGAGGATGGCGAGATCCTGGCCAGGGACCCTGTTCAGCTTGATCAGGCTTTCGCTGATGCCCGGCGAAATTTCGTCATCGAGATTGACGATCGCGGTCGGCGGATCTGCCATGTCGACGATCGTCTGCGCGATCTTCCAGCCGTTGTCGCGCATGTTTTCACCGGAAATGAAGACGTAGTCCGGACGAAACTCCAAACCCAGTTCAGCAATGGCTGCCTGATATTCAACGTAGCAAGCATTCGAATAGTAGAGGTCGAGATCCAGTCGCGGCACCGAAATTGCGATCTTCCTGTGGCCCTTCGCATGAAAACGCGAAACGGCATCACGGACCATGCCGGGAAAATCGATATCGACCCAGGTGTAGGGCCCGGGCGTGCCGCTCTTGCCGAAGGTGACGAACGGAATGCCAGACATGCTTAGATAGTTGATGCGCGGATCGTTGCTCAACGTCTCGGCAATAGCGACACCATCAATGTGCCGCCGTTCTACAACGCGCCGCAGATAGTCCAGCATGTCCTCGCCAGACGGGCCGGGAAATATGACGAGGTCAAAGCCATGTCGAGCCAACTCGTCGCGCATCCCGTCAAGCACGCGCTTGAAGAACATCGAGCTGTTGCGGTCGGCAATGTCGATCGTGTTGATGACAAAACCACAAAGACCATGCTCACCAGCAGTCACGATGCATTCCTCATGGTTTTCCAAAACGAGTGTTATGCTTGAATTCAAATATGCTGATATTCAAATTAGATCAGAGCCCCGATTTTATCAATCAGCGAGCAGCAGTGCTGCACTGCTAAGTGTAGCAAGGTTGCACGATATCGAGTTGCTGCGGGTGAGTGCGCGCGATCATCAGTTGCCGGATTTCGCAGCGTCTTGTGTCGCCTGCCCCAGGGCCTTGAGTTCGGCGACTTTCTTTTCGTATTCGCTTTCCGAAAGAGCGCCCGATTTATGGGCGTTTTCCAATGCTTTGAAGCGCTCGGCCATACCGGCAGCTTCGGCATCGCTCATTTGGGGCGCGGCAGCCTCAAGCGGCGCCCCGAGCGAGGGATATTGGCCTGTAGACTTCATGCCCGCCGGCGGAACCGATTCTGCAAAATCTGCGCTGGACATGCAGGCCGACAGCATCAACGCCATGCCGGCAGATACGATCACCGTCGCCAGAACTGAAGTGCGATTGCCAGCCCGCGTCCGATTCAACAGAAAAAACAATGCAACCCACCTTCGAAAATACATAAGTCTGTATGGTGCTGATTGACCTTTTACGGCAGAATGCCGAAAAGAAAAACGACAATGTGACGGGAGGATGCGTTTGTCTGAGAGCACTGAGCAGAACGGTCGCCAGAGCGGGTTCAATTCGGTCGATCCGAAGGCGCTCGAACCTTATCTGCTCAAGGATCCTGAGGCGATGGCCATGAACCTCGCCAAGGCGCTTGAAAACGCAGGCAAGGCGGCTTCCGCATGGCTGGAGCCGCGCGAAAAGGGCGAGAAGGTCGATCTCGTCGCAGAACCTGTTACGGATCTCGTTCGTACCCTTTCCAAGGTCGCCGAATACTGGATCGCAGATCCGAAGCGCACGATCGACGCGCAGACCAAGCTTTTTGCAAGCCTCATGGGCGTCTGGATGCGCAGTATGCAGAAGCTCAATGGCGAGGAAGCGGCCCCGCCCGCCGCCAGGCCGGACAAACGCTTTGCCGACGCAGACTGGGAGCGCAACCCCTTCTTCGACTTCCTGCGCCAGGTATTTCTTGTCACATCCGATTGGGCGTCACGGCTTGTCAGCGAGGCCGAAGGTCTTGATCCGCACATCCGGCACAAGGCGGAATTCTATGTCCGCCAGATCACCTCGGCGCTGTCGCCGTCGAACTTTACGCTGACAAATCCGCAGGTGTATCGCGAGACAATCGCCACCAATGGCGCGAACCTCGTAAAGGGCATGCAGATGCTCGCCGAGGATATCAATGCCGGCCATGGCGATCTCAGGATTCGCCAGACCGACAACAGCAAGTTCGAAGTCGGCGTGAATATGGCCATCACGCAAGGCAAGGTGGTCGCCGAAAACGACATCTGCCAGATCATCCAGTATGACGCGACGACGGAAGAGGTGCTGAAGCGCCCTCTCCTAATCTGTCCGCCATGGATCAACAAGTTCTATGTGCTCGATCTCAATCCGGAGAAGTCGTTCATCCGGTGGTGCGTCGATCAGGGGCACACCGTATTCGTTATTTCCTGGGTCAATCCGGATGAGCGCCACGCCCAGAAGAATTGGGAATCCTACGCCCGCGAGGGTATCGGATATGCGCTCGACACGATCGAAAAGTCGACCGGCGAGCGCAAGGTCAACGCGATCGGCTACTGCGTAGGCGGCACGTTGCTGGCGGCCACACTGGCGCTTCATGCGCAGGAAGGCGACGACCGCATCCGCTCCGCAACCCTGTTCACGACGCAGATCGATTTCACCTACGCGGGCGACCTGAAGGTCTTCGTCGATGAAGAACAGCTGGAAACGATCGAAGAGAGCATGAAGCCACATGGCTATCTGGATGGGTCCAAGATGGCGATGGCCTTCAACATGCTGCGCGCGTCGGAGCTGATCTGGCCTTATGTGGTCAACAACTACCTGCGCGGCATGGACCCGACGCCCTTTGACCTCCTCTACTGGAATTCCGATTCGACCCGGATGCCTGCAGCAAATCACTCCTTCTACCTGCGCAATTGCTATCTGGAGAACAACCTTTCGCAGGGCCGGATGGTCATGGCGGGCAAGACGCTCGACATGCATGATGTGAAGATCCCGGTCTATAATCTGGCCGCAAAGGAAGATCATATCGCGCCTGCCAAGTCCGTCTTCATCGGCAGCAAGGTGCTCGGCGGCGATGTGACCTACGTCATGAGCGGCTCCGGTCATATTGCCGGCGTCGTCAATCCGCCTTACAAGCCCAAATACCAGTACTGGAGCGGACCCAGGGTTCAGGGCGAGTTTGAGGATTGGGTCAAGAACGCCAGCGAAACACCGGGCTCGTGGTGGCCGCACTGGCACAAGTGGATCGAGAACATCAACGACAAGCGTGTACCCGCGCGAATCCCTGGCGGCGGCAATATCAATCCGATTGAAAATGCACCCGGCTCCTATGTCCGTACACGCGTCTGATGGTCGAGTTCAGTCCGCCGCTGATTGAGGGCAGACTGATCGCCCGCTACAAACGCTTTCTGTTCGATGCGGAGCTCAAGACCGGGGAACGCATTACCGGCAATTGTCCAAACACCGGTTCCATGCTCGGGTTGACTGCACCGGGCAGCCGCATATGGATGTCGCACCATTCGACCGTGACCCGCAAATACGAACACCAGTGGGAAATCGTCGAGGCGGACGATACGATGGTGGGCGTCAACACCGGCATGCCCAATCGCATTGCCGAAGAGGCGATTGTTGCAGGTCTCATCCCCAGGCTTTCCGGATATGCAACACGTCTGCGCGAGAAGCGCTACGGCGACAGGTCACGCATCGACATTCTGCTGCAGGACGCTGATCGGCCCGACGTCTATGTCGAGGTCAAGAATGTGCACTTCAGCCGAAAGCGCGGTCTCGCTGAATTTCCGGACACCAGGACTGACCGCGGCGCGCGGCATCTTCAGGAGCTCCGCCGGATGGTCGATCTCGGGCATCGCGCAGCGATGCTTTATGTGATCCAGAGACCTGATTGCGACGTCTTCTCGATCTGCGATGATCTCGATCCGCGCTATGCGACGGAATTCAGATTGGCCCAGGCCCATGGCGTCGAAGCCTATGCTATAAGTTGTCGTGTCAACGAACGGCAAATTTCGGCAGACCGCTTGATCCAAATGCGCTGACACGCCATACAGAATGCATATCGATATTCCGAGCACATAAACTGCCATGGTCAATTATATAGAAGCCGCCTCCGCGCCGATGAAAAACACGGGCGCCATTCGTCTTTACGGATCCGAGGCATTTGAAGGCATGCGGCGCGCTTGCAACCTCACGGCGCGCTGCCTCGATGCTCTTGTCCCTATGGTCAAGCCAGGGGTCACGACCAATACGATCGACCGGTTTGTCTTCGAATTCGGCATGGACAACGGTGCCCTGCCCGCCACGCTGAACTATCGTGGGTATACCAAGTCTTCCTGTACATCGATCAATCATGTCGTGTGCCACGGCATTCCGGACGACAAGCCACTGCGCGACGGTGATATCGTCAACATCGACGTGACCTACATTCTGGATGGGTGGCATGGCGACTCGAGCCGCATGTACCCGGTCGGCGACGTCAAGCGCGCAGGCATTCGCCTGATGGAAGTCACTTACGAAAGCCTGATGCGCGGGATTGCTGCCGTGCGTCCCGGCGCACGGACCGGTGCAATTGGTGAAGCCATCCAGAATTACGCCGAGGCCGAGCGCTGCTCGGTCGTACGCGACTTCTGCGGCCATGGCGTGGGACAGCTTTTCCACGACACACCGAATATCCTGCATTACGGGCGCGCCCATGAAGGCCCGGAAATCCGCGAAGGCATGATTTTCACGATCGAGCCGATGATCAATCTCGGTCGCCCGCATGTGAAGGTTCTCTCTGACGGCTGGACAGCCGTCACGCGGGATCGGTCATTGACGGCCCAATATGAACACACAGTCGGCGTGACAGCCACGGGATGCGAGATCTTTACCCTGTCACCCGCCGGCCTAGACCGGCCCGGTCTCGAGTAATGGCGGGCCGCGACGGCAGGGACGCGACAACAGGTCCGGACGAACCCGGGCAAGAGGATCTTCTGTTTCCTGACGAACGCGGCTTTTTTGCCGAGCAGCGCCCCGCAGGTGCGACAGGTACAAAGACCAGAATTCAACCACTCGCATCCGAAGAACACCACTATCACGGACATCGCGACCGCTTGCGAACCCGCTTCAAGGACAATGGCGATCAGGCGCTTGCGGACTACGAACTGCTGGAGCTACTGCTCTTCAGGCTCATTCCGAGACGTGACACGAAGCCGATTGCCAAGGCGCTGATTGATCGCTTCGGCTCTCTTGGCGGTGTTTTCGGGGCGGAACTGGGGTTGTTGCAGGAGGTGAAGGGCGTCGGGGAAGCCGTTGCGAGCGACATCCGCCTGATTGCGGCCATCGCCCACCGAACGCTGAAAAGCGAACTCAAGGGCAAGAAGGTTCTCGCCTCCTGGTCGTCCGTCATCGATTATTGCCACGCCGCGATGGCGCACGAGACGCGCGAACAGTTCAGGATCCTGTTTCTCGACAAGCGCAATCAACTGATCGCAGATGAAGTGCAGCAGCGCGGCACGGTCGACCACACGCCCGTCCATCCCCGCGAAGTCGTCAAGCGGGCGCTTGAGCTGTCGGCAACTGCCGTCATCCTCGTCCACAACCATCCATCCGGCGACCCGACGCCGTCACGCGCCGACATCGACATGACCAAGATGATCATCGATACCGCCAAGCCCCTCGGAATCACGGTTCACGACCACATCATCATCGGCAAGGACGGCCATGCGAGCCTGAAGGGCTTGCGTCTCATCTGAAAGCAAGGCGTCAGACCCATCGAAACCCTTTCACTTTGTATTGTACGCAATTTAATTATGCACAATTGACATACGGGTGAAATCGCACTATGTTCCAGTCATCGAAAAGCGACCAACGCGAAACAAAACCCGGCGGCATGCGTTATCTTGCCGTCTCACCTCTGACCCAAGGAGAACATCATGTCTGTAGATGCCAAGTATAAGACACACGCAACAGCAACCGGCGGCGGCCGCGACGGGAAGACCTCGCTGGACGACGGTACCCTTTCTCTCCAGCTGACAGTTCCGAAGGAACTCGGTGGCCCCGGCGGTGATGGCGCAAACCCTGAGAAGCTGTTCGCTCTTGGCTACTCCGCCTGCTTCCTCGGCGCCATGCGCGTCGCTGCTGCGCAGCTCAAGACCAAGGTTCCGGAAGGCACAACGGTCGGCGCTGCCATCGGCATCGGCCCGCGCTCGGAAGGCGGCTTTGGCATCACGGCCGATCTCGACGTCTACCTCCCTGGCTTCACGCAGGAAGACGCTCAGAAGCTGATCGACGTGACCCACACGATCTGCCCCTATTCCAACGCCATCAAGGCGAGCGTTCCGGTCGGCGCGACCATCCGCACCTGATCAGAAGCGGCAAATTTGACATCGAGAAACCGGCTGACGAAATCAGCCGGTTTTTTGTTGCATTCAATCTCCTGAATTGCCCCAACCCAACAGCAAAAAAAGCGCGGGAGAACAAGCCCCCGCGCCTTTTGAAACTTCATACACCTAACAGGCAGTTCAGCCCTTATCAGGCGGCGCTTTCTACGCCCTTGACGAACCAGTCCATGACAGCCAGGTCCTTCTCGGCGATCACTTCGCCATCCTTCACGCGCAGCTTGCCATCCTGATCGTAGATCGGGCCCTTGAAGATGTTGTAGGAGCCAGCCTTGTAGCCGGCCTGAACGTCGTCGGCGAGCTTCTTGACGTCATCCGGAACCTTCGCGCTGTAAGGCGAAATGACAACCGTGCCTTCCTTGAAGCCGTCCCAGGTGTCGGTCGACTTCCACGAACCATCGAGGATCGCCTTGGTGCGCTCGACGTAGTACGGGCCCCAGATGTCTTCGATGGCGGTGAGATGTGCGTTCGGAGCGAAACGGGACATGTCCGCGCCCTGACCAAAGCCGAACAGACCCTTCTGTTCAAGGATCTGCAGCGGACCGGGGCTGTCGGTGTGGGTCGTGACGACATCGCAGCCAAGGTTGATGAGGGTTTCGGTTGCGGCAGCTTCCTTCGGCGGGTCGAACCAGCTGTCGATGAGGACGAGCTTGACCTTGGCATTCGGGTTCTGCTTCTGCGCAGCAAGCGCAAAGGAGTTCACGCCGAGAACAACTTCCGGAACCTTGTAGGAGCCGAGGTAACCAAGCGTGCCCGACTTCGACATCTTGCCGGCGATCGTGCCGAGGACGGCGCGGCCTTCATGGAACTTCGAATTGTAGGTCGATACGTTGTCAGCGCGCTTGAAGCCCGTGCAGTGCTCGAACTTGACGTCCGGGAAGTCCTTCGCGACTTCGATCGTCTGGTCCATGTAACCGTAAGAGGTCGTGAAGATCAGCTTGCAGCCCTGCTGCGCGAGGTCGCGGATGACCGGAACTGCAGACGCGTCTTCGTTGACGTTTTCAACGTAAACGGTCTCGACCTTGTCGCCCAGTTCCTTCTCGACCAGTTCGCGGCCCTTGTTGTGAGCCCAGGTCCAGCCGTAGTCGCCGATCGGGCCGAGGAAAACGAAACCGACCTTGATCTTGTCAGCAGCAAAGGCGCTGCGGCCGACGAGCGGCAGCGTTGCGGCGGCACCGGCGGCCTGCATGAATGTGCGGCGGGTAATGATAGCCATGGATGTTCTCCTGTCTTCGTTCTGGCGTTTCAGGTTGATGGAAGGAACGGCTTGCCGAGACATGCCGGCGCGTTGCCGCCCGAATTTTCGCGCCTGGATATGATGGCAAGCGCGACAATTGTCATGAGATAGGGCATGGCAGCCCAGAACTGCGACGGCAGGAAAGAGAAACCGGACGCCTTCGCATAGAGTTCAAGTGCCATGAGGATACCGAAGAAATAGGCGCCAGCAAGCAGACGCCCTGCCCGCCAGCCTGCGAACACGACAAGCGCGAGCGCAATCCAGCCGCGGCCGGCGGTCATCTTCTCAGCCCACATCGGGGTGATGACCATGGAGAAATAAGCGCCGCCGATGCCTGCCATCGCACCGCCGAACGCGATCGCCGCATAGCGAACCCCCTTCACGGAATAGCCGATCGAATGGGCAGAGAGATCGTTTTCACCGACAGCGCGCAAAATCATGCCTGCCCTCGTCGACTTCAGGAACCAGGCCACCAGCGGAACCATCAGAAGTGCGAAATAGACGAGCGGCGAATAGCCGAAAATCACCTGCAGGTACGGGCCTTTGGCAAGCGCTGCGGGGAAAATCGAACCGAAGGTCGGCACGATAAAACCGGTATAGGAAAGCCCCAGCAGCGACGAAAGTCCCGTCCCGAAGATCGTCAATGCAAGGCCTGTCGCAACCTGATTGGAATTGAGCTCCAGGACCAGCACAGCAAACAGCATTGAAGACAGAGCGCCACCCGCAGCCGCGCCCAACACGCCAAGCCATGGATTGAAGGTCGATACCGTCACACCAAAACCCGAAATCGCACCCATGAGCATCATGCCCTCGACGCCGAGGTTCAGGACGCCGGACTTCTCGACGACGAGTTCTCCAAGACCGGCGAGAAGGATTGGCGTGGTCAGGCCCACGACCGTCACGATGGCAGCGATGATGAATTCGATGCTCATGACTATTCTCCTGCCATCGGAAGAGCGTTGGCGCGCGGGCTGCGCACGAAACGGATGCGATAACGGACCAGAATGTCACTCGCCAGGATGAAGAACAACATCATGGCCTGGAAAATGCCGGCGGTCGAATTGGGGATGTGCACAGTCGTCTGCGCCACCTGTCCACCGACATAGGTGACCGCAAGTACGATACCGGCGAGAAGGCAGCCGATCGGATTGAGACGCCCGAGGAACGAAACGATGATTGCGGTGAAGCCGTAACCCGAGGGGAAACCGAGATTGATGGTCTTCAGAGCACCGGCAAATTCCAGTGCACCGGCAAGGCCTGCCATCCCGCCCGCGATCAGCAAAGAAAGCCAGATCGTCTGGCGGGCATCAAAGCCGCCATGGCGCGCCGCATCCGGCGCGCTGCCGACGACCCTGATCTGGAAACCGAACACCGAGCGCGACATGATCAGCCAGAAGACAAATGGTAGGATCAGCGCAAACGCTATGCCCAGGTGAACATTCGTGCCCGGGAAAATGATCGGCAGCGTCTGGTCCGGCGCAAGCGGCGCGGTCGCCGGAAAGTTGCGCCCGTTTGGATCCTTCCAAGGCCCACCGACGAGATAGCCCAGAACCTGAAGTGCGACATAGGTCAGCATGAGGCTCGACAGGATTTCATTGACGTTCATTCGGGTCTTGAGGAAGGCCGGGATCATGCCCCAGAGCGTCCCACCAACGATGCCTGCAAGGATCATGAGCGTAATGACCACGCCACCACCGGCACCCTTTGCCGCGATCGCAACACCCGCTGCGGCAAGCGCACCGATAATATACTGTCCCTCAGCGCCGATGTTCCAGACCTGCGCGCGATTGCCGATCGAAAGCCCGAGCGCAATAATAATCAACGGCGAGGCTTTGACAGCCACGTCCTGCCATTTGTAGGAGGCAAGAAGCGGCGTCAGGAAGATGTCGACGACCGCACGGAAACCCTTGATGCCGATGGCGTCAAACACGATTACGCCAATGATCATAGTCACGAGAACCGATGCAATCGGCGTCACGACCAGCATAAGCTTGCTGGGCTCAGGGCGTTTTTCGAGCTTAATGCGCATGGACAGGCTCCGGATGCATCTGGGCGGTTGCGGTCGGGTCACCGTGGACACCGCCCATCAGCAGGCCAATTTCCTCAATATCCGCCTCTGAAACCTTCATCGGCCTGGAAAGCCGACCCTCGTTGATCACAGCAAGCGTATCACAAAGCGCCAGCAACTCATCGAGGTCCTGGCTGATCACCACGATCGCGGAACCGGCGGCGGCGAGATCGACCAGCGCCTGATGGATGGCTGCCGCAGCACCCGCATCGACACCCCATGTAGGCTGGCTGACGACCAGCACGGCGGGGTTCTGCATGATTTCGCGGCCCATGATGTATTTCTGCAGATTGCCGCCCGACAAGGATCCTGCTGTTGAGCCCGGTCCGAGCGCCTTGACCGCAAATGTCGAGATCACCTCGCCTGCATAGGTCTTGGCGGCGCGTGCATCGATGAGGCCTGCCTTGACCATGCCAAGCCGGTCGCGGGCCGTCAGGATAGAATTGTCGGCAAGGGTAAATTCAGGGACGGCGGCATGACCATTGCGTTCCTCGGGAACGGATGAGACACCTGCCAGGCGACGCTGTTTGGCCGAGAGCCTGCCCAGCTGAGCACCATCGACCGTGATCGCTCCCGGATCGTCGTTCAGTGTTTCTCCCGACAGCGCCAGCAGAAGCGCATTCTGGCCGTTGCCGGCAACACCCGCAATGCCGAAAATCTCGCCCGCCCGCACCGTGAACGTGATGTCCTTCAGCGCAACGCCGAAATGTGAACCAGACGGCACCGAAAGCCGGTTGACGATGAGCTTCTCTGCGCCAACCTTGCGGTCCGCGGGCCGTTCGATGGTCTTCAAACTGCCACCGATCATCTTCTCGGCCATCGAGCGCGAGGTTTCGACCCTCGGATCACAGGTATCGACCAGGCGACCGCCGCGCAGGATCGTCGCTGTATCACAGAGCGCCTTGATCTCATGCAGCTTGTGGGAAATGTAGAGGATGGAACAGCCTTCGTTTGCCAACTGACGCAGAACGACGAAAAGCTGTTCGACTTCCTGAGGCGTGAGAACCGATGTCGGCTCGTCCATGATGAGAAGGCGCGGATTGAGCAGAAGCGCGCGCACGATCTCGATGCGCTGGCGCTCGCCAACCGAAAGCGTCGATACGATGCGATGTGGTTCGAGCTTCAGGCCATATTGCTTCATGACCTCGAGGATCCGTGCCTCGAGTTCGCGGGCGGGGATCTTTGCGTCCATCCCGAGCGCAATGTTTTCTAGCACCGTCATCGCCTCGAACAGCGAGAAGTGCTGGAAGACCATGCCGATGCCAAGCTTGCGGGCAGCCTTGGGGTTGGTCACCACGATCCGCTCGCCATTCCAGCGGATTTCGCCGCCATCGGGCTGCATGATACCGTAGATCATCTTGACCAGCGTCGATTTGCCGGCACCATTTTCGCCAAGCAGCGCATGGATTTCGCCGGGCTTGACCGAGAAGCTGACATTGTCGTTGGCGAGAACGCCGGGAAAGCGCTTGGTGATGGACCTGAGTTCGAGGCGCGGCTTGATTTCAGCTTGCATGACAGGCCTCGCGGGACATCGAGTGGATGGAGAGCGCAAGACAGGAGTTCGGGGCATAATCAGCCGATGCGACAGGCACGCCACACTGTGTTTGCAGTGACGCCACGGACACGCGTGCAAAACCGGAATTCATGCCAGGAAACGACCTCCCCAGGTCAGTTGCAGACAGACTCCGCCACCCCCTAAAATCCTGCAATCCCACCAAATTCCCCTGCTTACTTTTGCTTCTTAGTTGGTCTGGCTTTTGCAGCGCACACAAGCACATTATTTCGCTCATTGCGTTGCAAAAATTGCAACACTGAGATTAAGCCCTTTTCTCTTCGATTGGCAAGCCGTCGATTTGGGTCTTCAAGAGGTCAATGACGGCGACGATCGCGCTGTTCATGTTCTGGCTGGAACGGGAAATCAGCGACAGCTCCTCAACGGGCATCTGCCGACCTGCCAGTGGCAGGAAAACCATTCCTTCATCCCGCTGCAGATCGATCAGGTTGCCGGCATTGAGAAATGCGATGTGATGATCGTCCGCGATCAGCTGTTTCATCAGGTTCGTGGAATTGGTCACAAGACTGGGCACGGCCTGAACACCGGCCGCTGCGAGCGTGCTGTCGATCATGCGTCGTGCGGCAAGCGAAAAGTCCGGCAGGATGAAGGGAAAATTGATGCATTCGCTCAATGGCACGTTGTCCCGCGATGCGAGGGGATGGTTCGCGGACACAATCACGCCGGATGGTGTGGGCCGCACCTTGAGCTTTCGGATATTGTGGCGGTCCGGGACGTTGAAGCACACCGCCAGATCCAGTTCGCTCGCCATGATCTTGTCGACGATGAGCGCCGTTCCGCCGATAAAGATATCAAGTGTGAATTGCCGGAAGCGGCTTTGAATCGACTGGAAAAGCTCACGTGCGAAGTCACCAGACAGGCATTCCATCAGCCCGACTGCAACATGGCCACGCCGCAAGCCCTGCAGTTCCTGAAGCCGAACTTTCGAGCGCTCCTGATCGGTCTTCCACTTGCGGATATCCGCAATCAGCACCTCACCGGCGGCCGTCAGCCGCACCCCGCGCGGCAGACGCTCGAAAAGCTTGAGCCCGTACTCGTCCTCGAGGTTAAGAATGCGCCGGTTGAGCGCCGAGGGAGAAACATTCAGGTGCTCGGCCGCCTTGCGGATCGACCCAAGGCGGGCAACTTCGTCGAACAGCATGGCAGCGGGCGAAATCAGCGACATGAAGGCTTCCCAATGTGCGAACAATTCGTACAGACAGGCGCACATGATGACTTGAATTTCGCGGCGATCAAGGCAAGTCTCTCGCAGCGCACGAAAAATGAGGACACGAACGATGGCGATGATTTGCGAGGAACTGGATCACGAAGCCCTTTTGAGGATTGCGATCGCCGAGTCGCAGAAGGCGCGCGACGCCGGAAACCATCCGTTTGCGTCGATTCTTGTCGGTCCGGATGGGAAGGTGCTGATGACCCAGCACAATGCCTACATGCCCGACCACGACATGACTGGCCATGCCGAGCGTGTACTTATGACGCGCGCATCGACCACGCTTCCGCATGATCTCCTCAAGGAATGCACCATCTACACGTCGGCCGAGCCCTGCGCGATGTGCGCGGGCGCGATTTACTGGACGGGCCTCAAACGCTGCGTCTACGGAATGACGGAAAAGCAACTCAAGGAAATCACCGGCAACCACCCGGAGAACCCGACGCTCGACCTCCCCTGCGAAATCGTATTCGAAGCCGGCCAGCGAAAAGTCGAGGTTATTGGACCGATCCTCGTGGAAGAGGCCGCCAAAGTGCATGAAGGCTTCTGGGGCTGAAAACCACCCAACGGCTGAAATTTTCGGTTCCCCTCAGACTGCTCACCAGTAGATCAAATGTTAACGATTAAGTTGACGGTCTCTTTCAGGCTTCAGGACTAGAACGAGAGTCCGAAGCCTTGCGCGTTCCGGCTCCTGCCGACACCTCCACACGGCGTTTCGAACGAACCGTCCTCACAGCGCGGTGCGTTCAATTGAGCCCGACATCCGTTAGGGGTGAGACAGAATGACAGCCATTATTACAAGCAATCTGAACAGCCAGAACTGGCAACCGATTGTTCAGCAGCAAACCGCCCAATTGGCACAGAAGCGCCAGGATAGCGCTCCGGCAAACGTACCAGCAACGCACGCGCAAGCCCCAAAGCCTGTCGATCCTCCCAAGGTCGTTCGCAATACCGATAGCCAGACAATGCCCGCACAGGCCCCCGTCACCTATGAACGCGTGCAAGTCAGCTCGGCCAATCGACCCACTGAATATGAAAAACCGACAGGCTCAGTCCCCTCCGCGAACAGCGTCGAACTGAAGACCGCACAGGCCGCCTATCAGGAGACCGCAGCGGGTTCTCCGGCGCAGCGATCCGATTTCATTCGCGTCTGAAATTAAGCCGAGCCCCGCTTTCCTTTTTGCCTTGAACCGGCAAGGATGACACTTGTCGCCGACCATTTACGTTGATATCAATCTATATCGATCAGGGTTTGGCAATTGGAGGAGGCTGCCATGTCGGATTCACCGTACCGTTGGGTCATTGTTGCCGCTGGCGGCACGATGGGTTGCATCGCCATGGGCGCGCTATTCTCGCTTCCGGTGCTTCTCACGCCCATGGCGGAATCAACCGGATGGAGCCGCACGGGCATTTCAGCCGCGATGACAATCGGCTTCCTTGCAATGGCCATAACGGCCATGGTCTGGGGCGCACTGTCCGATCGCTTCGGCGCAAGGCCGGTAGTTCTCGCGGGCGCAGCTCTCTATGCAGCCAGCATGTGGCTCGCAGGGCATGCGACCAGCCTCTGGATGTTTCAATTGTGCTTCGGCGTCCTGATGGGCGCGACCATGGGCGCCTACCTTGCCCCCATGATGGCAACGGTCACGGGCTGGTTTACCACGCAGCGAGGCCTCGCCGTGTCTCTGGTCTCCGCCGGGATGGGACTGGCTCCAGTCACGATGTCTCCGCTCGCGGCGAGGCTGGTGCAAAGTTACAGCTGGGATCAGGTGTTGACGATACTGGCGGCCATCGTCGCCATCACGACCATACCGCTGGCGCTTTTCCTGCGCCGCCCACCCGCAGAGATACCGTCGGCAAACACTGCAGCGATGGATCTGCCTGACCCGGGAATGACGGTCCGCCAGGCGGTGACATCCCCGCAATTCATCGTTCTGGTCGTCACCAACTTCTTTTGCTGCGCGACCCATTCGGGTCCTATTTTCCACACGGTCAGCTACGCGGAGATCTGTGGCATATCCGCAATCGCTGCAGTCTCGATCTATTCGATCGAAGGCATAGCCGGCATGGGAGGCCGCATTGGATTTGGCCTCATGGGCGATCGGTTTGGCGCGAAAAATGTGCTGGTCGCCGGCCTTCTGGCACAGTCGCTCGGTGCGCTTGCCTATTTCTTTGCGCACCAGCTGTTTCAGTTCTATGCCGTTGCGGCCTATTTCGGATTTATCTATGCGGGCATCATGCCGCTCTACGCGGTGCTGATCCGTGAAAACTTCCCGATGAAGATGATGGGCACCATCATGGGAGGAACCGGGATGGCCGGGAGCCTTGGAATGGCGACAGGACCGGTGATGGGTGGCTGGATATTCGATCACACAGGCGGTTATGGCGCCATGTATGTCACCTGCTGCGTACTGGGTCTCGGAGCCTTCCTGACGGCGATGACCTTCCGCCCGTTCCCGAAGCCCAATGTGGGCGCCCTGCCCGCGTCCTGACGCCCAATACGAAAAACGACCGAAAATCTGCACGATCGCTCAAATTTTAGCGATCGATTTCAGCATACCTTTGCTGCCACGCTGTACGCCTTACCAGAAGCCCGGAAACCGTCTTGCCAGCCATGACGCATTTACCCGGGTTTCCGGGAGCCACTGGCAATGAGCAAAGTATCGGGGCCGTCGACGCCATATTTTCCTGAGGGGCGCCATATCCTGGCGCGCAATGGCGCTTTGAATATTCAGGCTGCCTCTGCGAACGTCCGTGCCGAAAACAGCAGTACACCCTATTATCACGATGACTACTCGTTGCTGCGGCAACTCCTCGACCAGACAATGAACCCCAAGGCTCCCGGCACCGGGGTGCCCTTTCGGGTGGCACATACGGCCTATGAGGAACATCTCGCGCGCGGCCCCTCGTCTGTCGGCTGAGACTGAATTCCGGCCACCTCCCCGCCATGAACAGTAAATTGAAGTAACTCCGTCAAATTCCCAATATTTGACGGCCATTCCTTCCTACATATGCAGTCTCGCAAGATCGATCGCACCATAAAAACGCAACATCCATAAATATTTAGAGATTCAATTCAGGAGAGATTTGAATCTGTCCAGTAAAACGCAAGGGTGCACACCTGCCGAAGAGGCCCGGATGTTTCACGTTGCTGAGGTGGCTTGCTCCTGCATCCGCCGAGCCGTGACGACAAATGGCATCACAGGCCGGGATGCGAAGCGCATATCGGGCCGCCTCGCTTTTTGGGGAAGCGGACAACAACAACAGGAAGCGTGATGCCAGCTGCCGATTGGAAGCACCTGGCCCACGGCAAAGAAAAAAGGTCCTTCATGTACATTTCGAGCCGATCCACGACGTCAGCCTCCAGCGACAACGCCCAGAAGAACGAACGCAAGACCAGCAGCACGCGCGCAGCCGTCGAGGCCCAGATGGCCCAGAACCGCGCGAACGCGAAGGCAAACTCCGAGAAGCTCGACAAGGTTGCCACTCCGAAGTCCACCACGACGACCGAAACAACCTCGGCATCGACAAAGACGACCGCGTCAACAACGACCACCACAGCCACGAAGTCCACGGCTGCAAACTCGAATGCTTCAAGCAGCGCTGACGACACGGCGACCAGCAAGTCGCAGACTTCCCACCATTCGGAAGTCTATGCAAAGCAGAAGGCCTACAACCAGTCCCAGGCCAAGATCAACGCGGCGCTTCTGGCAAAGTCCAGCGCCGACGACAGCAAGACTGCAAAGACGGCCGCGAACACCTCCAGCGCCGCTGCTGACGCCGCCACGGCCAAGTACATGGCCAACGAGGCTCCCGAGGCATCTACTTCTCAGACGGTGATGATGGCCTGACCGAACATTCTTGGAACACGCAAGAGCCCGGCGATATTCAGATCGCCGGGCTCTCCTTTTTCATCGATGCGTACGTCTTCAGGGCGCATAGAGCGCGCCATCCACGGATTGAGGGCGACCATCGAGGAAGAGTTCGGCGACACGTGGCGCGTTGCGGGCGATCGTTTTGCCCGCCTTGATCACGTAAAGTCTGTTTGCCTTCAGCCTCAGTGCCTCGGCCGCGTCCCTCGCCTGGAGGATGACGAAGTCAGCCTTGTTTCCCTTCTCGATCCCGTAGCCCGAAATGCCCATCGTCTTCGCGGAATGCGTCGTGAGGCACTCGAAGATCTTCTTCTTGTCCTCAATGCCCGCCATCTGCGCCACGTGGATAGCCATGTGGCCGACCTCCAGCATGTCGCCGGACCCCATGTTGTACCAGGGATCCATCACGCAATCGTGGCCAAAGGAAACGTTGATTCCTGCCGCCAGCAATTCCTTCACGCGGGTCATTCCCCGGCGCTTCGGGTAGGTATCGTGGCGCCCCTGCAGCATGATGTTGATCAGCGGATTGGGAATGACATTGATTTCCGCCTCGGCAATCAGCGGGATCAGCTTTGAGACATAATAGTTGTCCATCGAGTGCATGGACGTGAGATGCGAGCCGGCAACACGCCCCTGAAGCCCGAAGCGCATGGTCTGAGCCGCCAGCGTTTCGATATGCCGCGACATCGGATCGTCCGTCTCGTCGCAATGCATGTCGACCGGGAGCCCCCGATCGGCCGCAATGCGGCAAAGCGCTTCCACCGACAGACGACCATCTTCCATCGTCCGCTCGAAATGCGGGATACCGCCAACGATATCGATGCCCATGTCCAGCGCGCGCGACAGGGACGCGACGCCGTCTGCCGCGCGATAGTAGCCGTCCTGCGGAAAGGCAACGAGTTGCAGGTCGATATAGGGCTTCACCCGCTCGCGGACTTCAATCAGCGCCTCGGCTGTCACCAGCCGGGGATCAGACGTGTCGACGTGGCTGCGAATGTAGAGCAGTCCCTGGCTGACTGCGAGGTCGCAGTAGCGAAGTGCGCGCTCGACAAGGGCTTCCCTTGTCAAAGTCGGACGCAGTTCGCCCCAAAGCTGGATCCCTTCAAGCAGGGTGCCGGACACATTCATGCGCGGCAGACCAAGCGAAAGCGTCGCATCCATGTGGAAGTGCGGATCGATGAACGGAGCGCTGACAAGCCTGTCGGTCGCATCGATCTGCGAGACAGCCTCTGCGGCAAGCCGCGGCTCGACCGCTATAGTCGTGCCGTCCTTGACCGCGATATCGATGCCCCGGCGACCATCGGGAAGATTTGCATTGCGAATGATGAGATCGAACATGAAATCCGCGACTACCTCTGAATTTGAACAGTTGGTCAAATCTTGGCGAAGTTGGCGGACCCGTCAAGCGCTACGCGTGCTATTATCGACCATCTGTGAACTCGACGAGGTCCCACAACGTACCATAGAGGTCGCGAAACACCGCAACCGTGCCATAGTCTTCTGTCTTCGGTTGCCGGATAAATTCAATGCCCTTGTCGCTCATCGCGCGGAAATCGCGCCAAAAATCATCCGTCTGCAGGAACAGAAATACGCGCCCGCCCGCCTGGTTGCCCACAAAGGCGGCCTGCTGTTCATTGGATGCCCGCGCAAGCAGAAGGTCGGCGCCGCCGGAACCGGGTGGCCGAACAACCACCCAACGTTTGTCCTGCGCCGCCTGGTAGCTGTCTTCGATCAACGTGAAGCCGAGCTTCCCGACATAGAAATCGATCGCTTCGTCGTAGTCGCGAACGACGAGAGAAATCAGCACAAGTTTCTGCTGCATCAGGATTGGCTCCGCCATCAACACAAAACGAAAACGCCGCCCAGAAGGCGGCGTTTTGATGATGTGACAAAAGCCTCAGAATTCTTCCCAGTTCGACGATGAGCCGCCCGCGGCGACCTTTGCCCTGGCTGGCGCAGGCGCTGCCATGCGTGAGGCAGCAGGCGCCGCCATCTCTGCCGCCGCGCGGCGCAGCATGTCGGAACCGTTGACGACACGGCCATCACCCAGCGAGAACTTGGCAATCAGTGCACGCAGGTTCTGCGCCTCACCAGCCAGCGCCGAAGACGCTGCCGTCGATTGTTCCACCATCGCCGCGTTTTGCTGCGTGGTCTGGTCCATCTGGTTCACGGCACCGTTGACCTCGGAGAGACCAGTCGCCTGTTCCTTGGCCGAAACCGCGATTGCCTCCATGTGACTGTTGATCTCGACGATGAAGCCGCCAATCGTCGTCAGTGTGCCTGCCGTCTGCCGGACAAGACGCACGCCCGATTCCACTTCGCCGGTCGAGTTCTGGATCAGCGACTTGATTTCCTTGGCGGCATTGGCAGACCGCTGGGCAAGTTCGCGCACTTCCTGTGCAACGACGGCAAAACCCTTGCCGGCTTCGCCCGCGCGCGCGGCTTCGACGCCTGCATTCAGCGCCAGAAGGTTGGTCTGGAACGCGATTTCGTCGATCACCCCGATGATGTTCGAAATCTGCTGCGACGACCGCTCGATCTTGCGCATCGCCTCTTCGGCCTCGGAAACCACCTGGGCAGACTGGTTGGCAGACTCATTGGCCTTGCGCGCCATGCTGCGGGCCTCTTCGGTCCGCTTCGTCGAGTTGCTGACATTGGCGGTGATTTCGTCGAGCGCCGCTGCAGTCTCTTCAAGCGCGGCTGCCTGCTGTTCGGTCCGGCGCGAAAGATCGTTGGCGCCCGACGCGATTTCGTGACTGCCATTTTCGACGGCATCGACGACATGCGAGATCTCCGAAAGGGTTTCGGCAAGCTGCGTCACGGAGCGATTGAAGTCGTGGCGAAGCTGCTCGAAATCCGGTGCAAACGTCTCGTGGATCTGGAAGCCAAGGTCACCGGCGGCAAGACGCTGCAGAGCCGAGGCAAGGCCCGATGTTGCGATACGCAGGCGCTCGGCAGCATTGGCCTCTGCAACCCGCTCCGCCTCACGACGGTCAGCTTCGGCGCGCGCACGCGCTTCCTCGGCCTCGCGCTCCAGCTGACGATTGCTGATGGCCGCCTGGCGGAAGATTTCAACGGCTGCGGCCATGGCGCCGATTTCGTCGCTGCGACCCGAGAAGGGAATTTCATTATCCGTATCGCCTGCTGCCAGCTGTCGCATGCTCGACGTAATGCGGCTGATTGGGGCGGCAATGCCACGAAGAACAAACACACCCGCGATCAGTGCAATCAGGATTGCTGCACCGGCAAGCGCAAAATTGATCCGGATCATCTGACGTGCTTCGGCGGCGTTGGCAACGCGATCCGCTTCGGAATCCTTGTGCGTTTCATCCACGATCTGGTTTGTGATCTTGACCAGCGTATTGCCGATGCTGGACATCGTGCCGAGGTAGGCGCGGGCCATCTTGTCGTTGTTCTGGCCCGAATAGAAAAGCAGCGTCTTGCCCATCTTGTTATAGGCCGCCAGCTGTTTCTGCAGGTTATCCAGAAGGCCCTTATCGCCATCGTCGACGATCAGCGAGGAATATTGTGCAAGAGAGGCCTGAAGGCGATCGTTGACGCCGGCGATCCGCTTTTCGACCTCTGCCTTGGCGGCCTTGTCATCCGTCAGCAGATGCTGACTGTAAGCCTCACGAAGTTCCAGCGCCTCAATGTCGATGTCCTTGGCGGTCGAAAGGCCAGCGGTCGAGCGAGCGCTGATCTCTTCGTGATGCTGGCTCATGGTTTTCATGCCAGTAACCGATGACCAGGCCATGACCGCTGATACGATGGCCAATCCACCGATCGTCGCAATCAGCGACCCACGAATGCCAGGCCGTTTCATTCTCAAAGCCAAAGGTTTCATTGTCTCTCCGGAGTGTCGCCGCCCAAACTCAAATTTGCGACAAAATGTAACTTTGAGCTTAATTGTCTCCGGTTAATGTTCTCTTGCCTTTAGCCCCTGAATAGCTGCCAGGACAGCGACCTTAAATCGGCGTTGGCGAAGACGCCGAATTATCATCGGGCATTACCACATGGTCTTTCGGGCGCGTTCAGGCCATTCCCGATCATACGTCGTGCCGTCAAAACCATCCTTGATTTCCTTCAGCATGTCGCCGACGGTGGGCAACGCCTCCGACGCATGGAATTTCTCAGGATTCCAAAGGTCTGCACGAAGAATTGCGCGCGCGCATTGCGAATAGACTTCCTCGATCGCGATGACGATGACAGAGCGCGGGTGCTTCCCATCCATCACAAAACGCTCGGTCACGCGGGGATCGAGCGTGACCGCCCCTCGGCCATTGACCCGCATGGCCGTGTTGGAACCGGGAATGAGAAACATGAGCGCAACACGGGGATCACGCACGATGTTCGAAAGCGAATCGATCCGGTTGTTTCCGCGCCAGTCGGGAATCATCAGGGTTCGGCTGTCCTCGATGTGCACCACCGTGCCCGAATCGCCGCGAGGCGAACAATCCAACCCCTCCGGGCCACTGGTCGCCAGTGCCACGAAAGGTGACGCTTCGATCATACGCCGATAGGCAGGCGTCAGAAACGGCGTAACCTTGATGACGGACGCTTCGGACAATTCGCCATAGACGGCTTTCAGCTCCTCGACAGATTTCACGACGTCCACGGCTTGTCTTCCTTATCAAACTTCCAAGTGGGATGATTACATCCACGACCATGACAATCTGACGACAAACAGCATCACAGGAAAGTAGTAATTGCCTCAACGGCCTCAGCGGAATTCAGAATACGACGATGGCCCTGCCCGTTCAGCCACTGGAGTGTCACATGCGGCCCGGCCCCCGCATAGGCGCGGGCGGCTTCGGCAGCGACTTCCTTGTCATCCTCGGCGTGCAGCACCAGTGCCGAGCCGTTAAAGCGCGCAAGCAGGTCAGGTCCATAGGCGTCTTCAGCCGGACGACCGGTCACGCGCTTGATCTGACCGATCAGTGAAACGCGGACGCGGTCATTCAATCCTGCGAAGCGTGAAAATCCTCCCAGAACCTTCCGCACGTCTGCGGGGGCGGCGATGATGACAAGTTTCCCGGTCGCGAGCGGTTTTCCTCTCAGCGCACCGACGGCAGAGAGAACCGTCATGTAGCCCCCGAACGAATGGCCGATAATGGCGTCAAATGGTCCAAACCGAACGGCAGCCTCCGTCAACACCCCAACCGCCATGGCAGCATCAAGCTTCCTGCCCGGCGATTCACCGTGGCCAGGTAGATCGAGCCCGAAAACTTCGTATCCCGCCTCACGAAGCCCGGTCACCAACTCTTGCGCATAGGCGATGCGCGAACCCCAGCCATGGGTGACCAAAAGGCGCTTGCCGTTTGCAGGCCCGATAGGTGGAAACCTGTAGACGACCGAGCGGGCGTCGCCGGCAGTGACCTGAAGACGTTCAGCTTCCGCCATGCGCGCGGCAGAGCGCTCGTAAAGCGCCTTTTCCTTGTCTGTCGAAGGCTCGGGGGAACGTGTGCGGGAAAAGAGGTTAAACGCGGCCCGCCCCGCCAATTCCGGGGAAAATGCACCGATTGCGTTGATCAGACCGCCGATCAACCTGATTGATTTCACCACCACACCAAACCTTCTCTATAATGTTCAATGTTGAACAATATGGCATCCGGACGTACAATAATCAAGGACGGCTTTCACGGAGTGGTGACGCAGGCGGAAAGGAGTGCCATGATAAGCCTCATTTCAAAGCATGCCATCGAGAGAAGATGAGTTCGAAAAACTTTCCCTGGGATCACCCGCGCTTCAAGTCATGGGTTGCCGTTGGCCGCGCCTGCCAGATGATGAATCAGGTGCTGGCGCGCGAGATTGCCGTTCTCGACATGAAGCCACCGCACCTCGACATTCTGGTCAATCTCTATCGCTTCGAAGGGCTGACCCAGCAGGAGCTTGCCCGCAAGCTTCTCGTTGGACGGTCCAACATGTCCATGCTTCTGCCGCAAATGGAGAAGCGTGGATTGATTGTCCGGCGCGGCGACGAGGCAGACAGGCGCGTGCTGCGGCTCTCGCTGACACCTGCCGGTCGCGAACTTTGCGAAAAAGCGATGGAAATACAGACCCGGCTGATCGACGAGACGATGCGGCATTCCACGCTTGAGGAATGCCATGCGGTGGCCGACACGATGGAGCGATTGACAGCAATCCTCCTCAAACACGAGACCGCGACCGAGCCTGCCGAGGCCTGATCAGCGATCCATCATCTCGAAAAGGCTTGCAAACTGGCGCGGGTGGCAGCGCATATACTGCTTGGCGATCTTGATCTTCTCGCCGAAATGCGCGGCCGCATGCCAGGGCCAATGCGGATCGTAGACGATAGCGCGGGCAAGCGCGATCATGTCGGCATCGCCGGTCGACAGAATTGCCTCCGCCTGCTCGAATTCGGAGATCATGCCGACAGCGACAACAGGCATGCGAACGGCCTGCTTGATCGCTCGCGCAAAGGGCACCTGGTAGTTCGGACCGACTGCAATCTTCTGGTCAGCGGAGAGCCCTCCACTTGAGACGTGGATCGCCGAGCATCCGCGCTGGTCGAGCGCCTTCGCAAACTCCACGGACTCATGGATATCCCAGCCGCCTTCGACCCAATCTGATGCTGAAATGCGAATGGTAACAGGTTTTTCCGCGGGAAATGCCTCGCGCACGGCATCATAGACCTCGAGTGGAAAGCGCATGCGATTTTCAAGCGAACCGCCATAGCTGTCGCTGCGATGGTTGCTGATTGGCGACAGGAACTCATGCAGAAGATAACCGTGCGCCGCATGGACCTGAATGGCATCAAGCCCAAGTGCAGCGGCACGCCGGGCGGAGGCCGCGAAGCTATCGCGGATGCGTTTGAGGCCGTTGGCGTCCAATGCCTCCGGCACATCGAAGTTCGGCAGATAGGCAACAGCACTCGGCGCCACCGTCTTCCAGCCACCTTCACTGTCTGGCGGGATCTGAAGCCCTCCCTTCCACGGCAAATCCGAGGACGCCTTGCGGCCGGCATGCGCAAGCTGCAGGACGACCGGAATATCGGAATAGGTGCGGATGGCTTCCAGCACGCGGCCCATCGCACGTTGAGAGTCGTCGGAATAGAGCCCGACATCGCCATAGCTGATGCGCCCGTCCGGCGTCACCGCGGTGGCTTCGATCGTCAAAGCACCGGCGCCCGATAGCGCGAGGCTTCCCAGGTGCATCATGTGCCAGTCGGACATGACGCCATCGGTTGCGGAATACTGGCACATGGGGGCAATGACGATGCGGTTGCGCAATTCCAGAGATCCCACCGAAATGGGTGAAAACAACTTGCTCTTGCTCATGCGTAGTCTCCATGAAGGGACAAGGGGAATGACGACCGGAGCCGACCGCCGAAAGTGATGGTGTCAGAGAAGCCCGAGTTCGGCGAGTTCGCGCTTCATGTGCTCGGGCATGTCCTGCAAGCCGCTGCCGGCGCTGTAGAGATCCTTGGGCGCATCCTTTGGCTCGAGATAACGCCATCCCTGGAACGGCCGTTTCGGCTGCATGACAGTCTCGATGACCTCAGGCCCCAGCACGAGTTCGCACCGGGTAATCCCGTCACCACCCTCGATTTCTCGAATGTCGAGTATCGGTTGGCGCGCCTTCACCTGACCCTTGATGACCCAGTAAAGCGAGCCGCCGTCGAGGATGTCGTCACGACGTTTCGGAAACATGCGGGTGACATGGGTGGTGTGCGGTTCCATGCCGGCGGCAATAGCCAGCATAGACCGTTCAGCGACCCACTCGATCAGGTCGTCGATGGACTCGGCGCCAACACACAATTTGATGATATGAAGAGGCATGCCTCTTTAGAACGACTTTCCGGCGTTTCCGTCAAGGGCGTTTGACGCTCCGCGCGTTCTGTCGCAGTGCACCTTCTGTCACAAGACTGATCAGCATTCCACGACGTTGACGGCAAGGCCACCAGTCGAGGTTTCCTTGTACTTCTCGCTCATGTCATTGCCCGTTTGCCGCATGGTTTCGATGCAGGCATCCAGCGGAACGAAGTGCTGGCCATCGCCCTTCACGGCAAGCGACGCGGCCGTGACCGCCTTCACCGCGCCAAGGGCGTTGCGTTCGATACAAGGCACCTGCACGAGCCCTGCGACGGGATCGCAGGTCATGCCAAGGTGATGTTCGAGAGCAATTTCCGCTGCATTCTCGATCTGCTCCGGTGATCCGCCCATGACGGCGGCCATGCCGGCTGCGGCCATCGCAGCCGCCGAGCCAACCTCACCCTGACAGCCAACTTCGGCACCCGAAATCGATGCGTTGTGCTTGATGATCCCGCCAATGGCTGCTGCCGTCAGCATGAAGTCATAAATGCCTTCGCGGTCTGCATCCGAGTGGAACTGCTGGTAGTAACGTATGGTGGCAGGGATAACGCCTGCAGCGCCGTTGGTCGGAGCCGTGACAACACGACCGCCAGCGGCATTTTCCTCGTTCACAGCCATCGCGTAGACGCTCAGCCAATCGTTGGCGAAAAGCGGATTGGGGCGATTGGAACGCCATTCCTGTTGAAGCTTTTCGTGAATACCGGCTGCGCGACGGCGAACCTTCAGTCCACCGGGCATGATCCCCTCGCCGCGCAAACCACGGTCCACGCACGAGCTCATGGCATTCCAGATTGCATCGAGGCCATCGTTAAGCGCCTCGCGGCTCATGACGGCTTCTTCGTTTGCGCGCTTCATCTGCGCAATGGTCAGGCCCGAACGCGATGCCATCTCGAGCATCTGCTTGGCGGTGGCAAACGGGAACGGAACATTGACGTTCTGCTTGGCGTCTTTCTCGCGACGCATGACCTCAAGTTCGGTGTCGGTCACGACGAAGCCGCCACCGATCGAATAGTAGACCTGCGTGAGGAGCAGGCGGCCATCGCGATCAAGCGCAGAAAATCGCATGCCGTTGGCATGACCCGGCAACGGCTGCCTCTTGTCGAAAATCAGATCTTCAGCCGGGTTGAACCGATAGGCCGGATGCCCGGGCGGCGTCACCGTCTGGCTACGCTCGACCTTTTCGATGATGGCGTCCATGTGGTCCGGATCAACGCGGTCCGGCAATTCGCCTGCAAGTCCAAGGATCACAGCCCGGCCAGTGCCATGACCAATACCGGTGTGGGCAAGCGAACCGTGCAGGCTCACTTTCAGTTCGGCGACATGCACGTTCTGCGGACGCGGCCAGTCATCCGACAGGATGAGCTTGAGAAAGCGCGCAGCTGCAGACATGGGACCCATCGTATGGGAACTGGAGGGACCAATGCCGATCTTGAAGACGTCGAATACTGAGAGGAACATCCTGCCTACCCATGCTGAAAATCAATTTTCCTATCTTATAGCGCGCATTGCAATCGGATAGCAGCCAATCGGCATGATCTGGCGATTTCGCGACAAGAGATGGTGCGCAATCCGAACCCGCTTCTTTTCTGCGTCACGATTCCGTGGCAAAAGTGACCCCATGACAGCTTTGGATTTTTTCGCGCTCTTCCTTTTCATCACGCTTTGGGTCGGCTTCGGGCTGGTGACCGGCGAAAAGCAGATCGTCGGCCGCCGCAGCCTGACCCAGCTGATGAACGGCCACCGAACGGCCTGGCTTCGCAACTCACTCAAGCGCGACTGGAAGATGATCGACACGCAGATCATATCCGGTCTTCAGAACGGCACGGGATTTTTCGCCTCGGCCTCCATTTTTGCCCTGGGTGGCAGTTTCGCGCTGCTGCATTCGGCAGATCAGGTTCGTTCGATTTATGCCAACCTGCCGGTTTTCTTTCAGGAAGGGCAATCCGCCTTCGAGCTCAAGGCCATGGGGCTCACGGTTATCTTCGCCTATGCCTTCTTCAAGTTCGGCTGGTCCTACAGGCTGTTCAACTATTGCTCCATTCTGTTTGGGACACTGCCGATGACCGATCGCGTGGCTGAGGATCCGGACCTGACAGAACAGCAGATTCAACGGGTGATCCGCATGAACATTCTTGCCGGAAAGCACTTCAACGCTGGGCTGCGGGCGATCTTTCTGTCGATCGGCTATATCGGCTGGTTCGTCAGCCCCCTGCTTCTGATGGCAAACACCGTCTTCATTATCGGTGTTCTCGTGCATCGCCAGTTTTTCTCACAGGCGCGCGAAGCGCTTTTATAGGGCCTCGCCTTAAAATCACCTCCGTCGGACCCGAATGAAACGCCCGGCGGCTACGGGGTATTTCATGAACGACCAGAACAGTATGGCCGAACCGGTCACGTCGGTAAGATCCACGCGTCTCGGATGGCTGGATGCATGGCGTGGTGTGGCACTGGTGGCCATGGCCTCATACCACTTCACCTGGGACCTCGATCATTTCGGCTATCTGGAGCGTGGCACGGCGGGCTCCTACTCGCTGCGCATCTACGCCCACGCCATTGCCGGCACCTTCCTTTTCTTGGCCGGTGCAAGCCTCTATCTTTCTCATGGCAAAGCCATTCGCTGGACGCCCTTCTGGACCCGGTTTGCAAAAGTCGCAGGCGGCGCCCTGGCAGTCACGGCTGCCACGCTTGTCATAATGCGCGATGAGTTCATCTACTTCGGCATCCTGCACAATATCGCGCTCGCAAGCCTGATTGGTCTGCTGTTTCTGCGCGCGCCTGTAGCATTGACCTATCTGGTGTCGGCCTTGCTGATCGCCGCCCCGTATTTCCTCAAGTCACCTGCCTTCAACACGCCTGCGCTCTACTGGGTCGGCCTGTCGGAAACTGTCCGGCGCTCAAACGACTACGTGCCGCTGATCCCCTGGCTGGGTCCGTTGCTTGCGGGCATTGCCTCCGCAAAACTTGTGGTGATTACGAACCGCACACATTGGTTCGTTGCAGAAAAAGCCGAATCGTGGGGCGTGTTTCGGTGGTTATCCACAGGCGGCCGCCACAGTCTCGCCTTTTATCTACTACATCAACCCATCCTATTCGGAGTGGTCTGGTGCTTTTCACAAGTGCATCCGGCCGCCAGCCCCGATCCAGCTATCTCCTATACACGCGACTGCGTGATGGCATGTAAGGCGGACAGGGGTGAGTCGTTTTGCAATGCGTTCTGCGGCTGCACACTGACAGCCTTGAAGGACCAGAACCTGTTCGATGCGTTGAATAAAGGCAAGTTGGACGTCAACAATGACGCGCGCGTGCTTGGCATCAGCCGTCAATGCACAAGATCGGCGCAGGGACTGGAATAAGGCAGCATCATGAACGAGTTCCGAACACGCCCCCTGAATTTTCCATGGCCACCGGTCATCTACGCGGTCGCCTGGATCATCGCCTATGCAATTGAACTGAAATTTCACTCGCCATCCCGGTTCTACATCGGCACCGCCGGACAGATCGCAGGATGGAGCTTCATCGCAACAGCCATCTTCCTCGATATCTGGGCCATGAAGACGCTGCATGATCGTGAGACGACCGTCATGCCGAACCGCAGCGCAAGCCACCTGGTGACATGCGGCCCCTACCGTTTCACTCGCAATCCGATCTATCTCGGTTATACGCTGACCACGCTCGGCGTCGGGCTTATCCTCGGCAGCATCTGGTTTGGTGCAGCTGCCGTTGTCGCAGCACTGGTGACACAATATCTGGCGATCCGTCGTGAAGAATTTCACCTGCTGTCGCGCTTCGGCTTCGAGTTCGAACGCTATTGCCACGCAACGCGGCGCTGGATCTGAAGATCAGACAGGGCATCGAACCTTAGAGCAACAAAAAAAGCCTGCGGAAACGCAGGCTTTTTTGTCTGTTGAATCTGCAGTGTGATCAGGTGCCAACGCCCAGTTCGGCAAGCCGCGTCAGGCACTGTTCCTCGATCACATCAAGTTCGGCGACCGTGTCGTCGATGTCCTTGCGCTTTTGCTTCAGCTCGTCGCGCTTCTCGGTGACACGGCGCATCATCAATCGCAACTGGCCCATTTCGCCCGGCGGGTCCCGGTAAGCCAGTATAATTTCGCGGATCTCGGCAATCGTAAAGCCAATGCGGCGGCCACGAAGGATGTTCTGGATCAGGCGACGATCAGACGGGCGGAACAAACGCGTGCGGCCACGGCGTTCCGGATTGATCAACCCCTCGTCTTCATAAAAGCGAAGAGTGCGTGTCGAAATCCCGAATTCCCGAGTGAGCTCCGTGATTGTATAAAGCTTGTCCAATGCACTGTTTCCATTTTTTCGATGGCCGCATCATATTAACTTTGACGTAAAAGTCAATTGTTGGTTCGATTTGCGTTTCGTCAAATCAGGAAACCCCGTACCACCAGGATGCCAATCCAAGGAACGAGAAGAAGCCGGTGACGTCAGTGACAGTCGTCACAAACACGGCTGATGCCACAGCCGGGTCAATGCCGACGCGGTCGAGCAACAGCGGGATCAGAATGCCGCCTAGCGCTGCGGCAAGCATGTTGATCAGCATGGCGGCGGATATGATCATACCGATGGTCGGATCATGAAACCAAAGCCCGGCCACGATCCCGATCAGCACGCCAAAAATGACACCGTTGAGGATACCCACGCCGGCCTCGCGGCTGATGACCCGCATGGCATTATAGATATCGAGATCCTTGGTGGCCAGCGCGCGCACCGTAACGGTCATCGTCTGCGAGGCGGCATTACCACCCATTCCGGCCACGATGGGCATCAAAACGGCCAGAGCAACGACCTTTTCGATAACCCCATCGAACAGCGCGATCACGGATGCAGCAAGAATGGCCGTCGCAAGGTTGACCAGCAACCACGGCACGCGCGAGCGCGATGTGCTGACAACAGTGTCCGAAAGTTCTTCATCGCCAACGCCGCCGAGGCGCATGAGGTCTTCCTCAGCCTCTTCCTGGATCACGTCGACGACGTCATCGATGGTCAGCACACCGACCAGGCGTCCGTTTTCATCGACGACAGCGGCAGACAGAAGGTCGTACTGCTCGAACAGCTGCGCGGCCTCTTCCTGGTCCATTTCGGCCGGAACCGGATGGTTGGTCTCGCGCATGATCTCTTCGATCTTGCCAAGGCGCTTGCTGCGCAAAAGCCGATCGAGATCGACAGCGCCCATCAGCTTGAAGGTCGGATCGATAACAAAAATCTGCGAAAAGGATTCCGGCAGGTCGTTTTCTTCGCGCAGGTAGTCGATCGTCTGGCCAACCGTCCAGAATGGCGGCACCGCGACGAACTCCGTCTGCATGCGCCGACCGGCCGAACTTTCAGGATAGTCCAGCGATCGCCTGAGGCGCACCCGCTCCGTAAACGGCAGCTGGGCGAGAATTTCATCCCGGTCTTCCTGATCAAGATCCTCGAGAATGTAGACGGCGTCGTCTGAATCGAGCTCGCCGATGGCCGCCGCAACCTGCGAATTCGGCATCTGTTCGACGATTTCGAGACGGATGGCCTCATCGACTTCCGTCAACGCTGCAAAGTCGAACGCATCGCCTAAAAGACTGACAAACACATGCCGCTCGTCGGCCTGCAGGGATTCGATCAGGTCCCCGAGTTCGGACTCATGCAGTCGCGCCACGCTCTGGCGCAGAAAGCCGACATCCTGCCTTTCGATGGCATCACCCACCAGTGACAGATATTCGGGACGGACCGACCCATCCTCGTCATAGATGTCGATCAGGTTGGTCGGCTCTTCTGAAGGAGATACCTTTTCGCGGTCGAGTTCGCCGGTATCGCTCATCGACGTCTCCTTTCAGCTTCGGTTGGCCGAGTGCAGGTCCAGATCGACCCGAACGACAGCACCACGTCCCAACTATGGCGCATGATTTTCGCCTTCAATCGATTCCGATCTCAGGAATTATGCAGTAGCTAAAGGAAATCATCCTGCAGGTCCATAAATATGGCGACAACCTGTCCGACGCGCGGTTTCGCAAACAGGTTTTCCGCAGAAAAGTCATGGCCTTGAGGCCATTTCTGCAGTTGCTGGCGCGCTTTACATAACTTTACGCCAGCAACAAACGTCCGAAACGTTGCCTTGTCATGATCCTCGACATCACAAGCGGCCATCGGGCCGGACAGAGGAGCCAGACATGACCGACCCAGATATGACCAAGATCGAAAACACCAAGCCGTCCTTCTGGAAGCGTCGCACGACACTCGCCGGAATTGCGACAGGAGCCATCGCGCTGACAGGCGCCGGCGTCATCGCGTTCGCGGCGGACAGAGCACCCGACCCGAATGTGGATTTCATCAACTTCGGCCATCATGGTCACCACGGCTTCATGAGCGGCGCCAAGGCCGATTTCATGGAGTTTCGTCTCGGACGTGCGCTCGATGCCGTCGGCGCGTCGGCCGAGCAGAAGGACAAGATCAAGGCGATCCTGAGCAAGGCCCGCGAAACGGTTGAATCTGAACGCGGTGAACCGGGCGACATGCGCCAGCAGATGGCAGACCTCTTGAAATCACCTACCATCGATCGATCGGCGATCGAGGCGCTGCGCGCCAAGCGCGTTGCGACGATGGACGAGGTGTCAAAGACCATGACGACAGCCCTGCTCGACGCAGCCGATGTTCTGACGCCTGAACAGAGGGCAAAGCTTGCCACCGAATTCCAGGGACATCGTCCGCGCTGGTAATGTTATAGTCTACCCGGCGGACTCGCCGGGCAAATGAAGGTCGTGACGCATGGCAGCAGACGTATTGATCATCGACGATGACACAAGGCTTACCGCCATGCTCTCGGGATACCTTCAAAACCAGGGATTTGCCCCGCGCAGCAGCGCGACCGGCAAAGACGGTCTGGCGGAAATTGCCCGCCTTCCGCCAGCCGTCATAATCTTGGATCTGATGCTGCCCGACACGGACGGATTTGAAATCTGCCGCAAGGTCAGGAGCACATCGGACATCCCCATCATCATGCTGACCGCCAAGGGCGAGGAAACCGACAGGATCGTCGGCCTCGAACTGGGTGCGGACGACTACCTCCCAAAACCGTTTTCACCACGCGAACTTCTGGCGCGCCTGAAGGCTATTTTGCGTAGAAGCCAGGGCAGATTGCAGAACAACGAGGCCGATATCCTTGCCTTCGGCGAACTGGAGATCGACCGCGGCGCGCGTTTGATCCGGGTGGCAGGAGAAGAACGGACGCTCACCGCCTATCAGTATGACCTGCTGCTGTCGCTGGCGGAAAACGCCGGACGCGTGCTCTCGCGCGAACAACTGATGGACATGGTCAAGGGAGAAGAACTGGAAGCCTTCGACCGCTCCATCGACGTCCACATCTCGCGCATTCGCGCGGCGATCGAGACAGACGTCAAGCATCCGCGCCGCATCATCACAGTGCGAGGCGCCGGCTATCTTTTTGCCCGACATCAGGTGTCGTGACCCATGCATTTCATCCGGCGTTCTCTCTTCCTGCAATTCTACGCCACCATCATCGGTGGCTTGCTGATCGTCGCCCTGACGCTGGTTGCTTTCGCAGCCATTGGCAAGTTCGACCGGCGTGATCCGCTCTCGACACGCATCGGCCCCTTTCTGGATTCCCTTCTTCCGCCGCCGGGACAGCCCTACGATATGGACCGGTCGGTGCATCGCATGTCCGAGGCGCTCGATGCTGACATCTCCATTTTCGACAAAGATGGCCGGTTGCTTGCACATGCGGGACGTCCTGTGCCTCCGGACGTCGGCAATGACGACCCCAAGGGCTTTCACCCCCAGAACCGCACCTTCACATTCGACACGCCCAACGGGTTGAAGATTGTAGCGCGAAGCCGCATTCCCTTCGGGCCGTACCGTCGAAACGTCGCCGGTATGGTGCTTCTGTTCGCGGCAGCACTCGGTCTGGCTGCCCTGCCCCTCACGCGACGCCTGACGCGCAGGCTGGAAAGCCTGAAGGCAGGCATGGACACTTGGAGTGCCGGAGCGCTCGAAAGCCGCGTGGTCATAGAAGGTGATGATGAAATCGCCGAGGTTGCGCGCACCTTCAATATTGCAGCCTCCCGCATAGAGGATCTGGTCAAGGCTCAGAAAAACCTTCTGGCCAATGCGAGCCACGAATTGCGTTCGCCGCTTGCACGGCTTCGCATGGCAATCGAGATGTACGAAGATACGCCCGGCCCCAGGCTGAAGGGCGAGATTGTCCGCAATCTGTCAGAACTCGATGAACTCGTGGACGAGCTCCTCATCGCCAGCCGCATTCAGGCACACCGACCGGAGGCCTTTGACGACATTGTCGACCTGATGGCCCTCGTTGCAGAGGAAGGCGCTGACGTCGATGCCGAAGTCTCCGGCGAACCCGTGTCGTTGAAGGCCAATGGCAAGCTGATCCGACGGATGGTTCGCAACCTGATGCAGAACGCTGCGCGTCACGGCGCACCGCCCATATCGGCAAGTCTCTCAGCTCAGCCGCAGGAAATTGTCCTGAGCGTACGTGACCATGGCCAGGGTATTCCCGAAGCCGAGCGCGAACGCGTATTCGAACCCTTCTATCGTCCATCGGGCAGCAGCGAAACGTCGGGCGGCTGGGGCATAGGGCTGGCACTTGTCCGCCAGATTGCAGAGCTTCATGGCGGGAGCGTGCAGTATGCAAACGCGGATGGCGGCGGCGCTGAATTTGTAGTGCGGTTGCCCAGCCAGCAATAATTCGCAACAAGACAACAAAAAAGCCTGGCTTTCGCCAGGCTCTTTTTGTTTCAGCTGTAAGCTGAATGGTGCGGTCGAGAAGACTCGAACTTCCACGTCTTGCGACACAGCGACCTCAACGCTGCGCGTCTACCAATTCCGCCACGACCGCATCTTGGTAGCGCCGAATTGCTCCGGCGGGGCTGCATGTAGCAAAAGCATTTTCACTGCACAAGTGGACGATGACGTTTTTTTGGGGCTGTGGATGCTTTTTCGCCGGACCCTGCGTTGCGCGCCTGCCCAACCCCTTGCATGACAGGGGTTTGACGCCCTAAATGCAGTCAAAACAAGGAAATGCCGATCATGCTTCGTCAGGATATCGCCCCTTCAATGCTGGCTGCGGAAGGCTCTCCACCCGTTCGCTGGCGGATTTCCGACGGCTTGATTCCCTATGAAGACGCTCTCGCCACCATGGAGGCCGAAGTTGCGGCAATCGCGGACGGCAGGGCCGATGAACTCGTCTGGCTGCTGGAGCATCCTCCGCTCTACACGGCGGGCACAAGTGCGGACGCGAAAGACCTGATCATGCCGGATCGCTTTCCGGTCTACCAGACCGGGCGCGGCGGTGAGTACACCTATCATGGCCCGGGTCAGCGCGTGGCCTATGTCATGCTCGATCTCAAGCGTCGCCGACAGGATGTGCGCGCCTACGTCGCGGCTCTCGAAGAGGTCATCATCCGCACGCTCGACATGATGAATGTGAGAGGAGAACGCCGCGAGGACCGCGTCGGCGTCTGGGTGCGGCGGCCGGAAAAGCCTCTCCTGCCGGATGGCTCCGTATCAGAGGACAAGATTGCCGCCCTGGGGATCCGGCTGCGTAAATGGGTGAGCTTCCACGGCCTTTCGCTCAACATCGATCCCGATCTTGACCATTTCGGCGGCATCGTGCCCTGCGGCATCTCCGCTTACGGCGTCACCAGCCTGGTCGATCTCGGCCTGCCTGTGATGATGGCGGACGTCGACATACGGCTTCGCGAGGCATTCGAAGAGGTCTTCGGCCCGACGATCGCCGAAAGCTGATCAACCGAAGAGGTGTTCGCAGGCAAAAACGATGGCGTAGCTGTGAATGATCACGGCAGCATAGAGGCCAAGCCCGGCAAGCAGCCGCTCTGACGGACGCATCGGATCCAGCTTGTCGCGGGGACGCACCGACCCTGCACCGATCAGGCTGATCAGCGTGAAGACGGCAAGACCAATGATGAGCGCCTGATAGGGCAACCCGATTTCCCAGCCTGTGACGACAATCACCAATGCGATGCCGAAGCTCCCGAGCGCCTGAAGACGCTTGTCGGGAAAGATCTGGCGCAGGACCTGCCCGCCATCGAAGCGATGCATCGGCAAGAGGTTCAGGAGATTGAATGCGCCCATGATGAGCGTGAAGACCAGAAGAGGCCGCGCGAACCCTGCCTCGACACCGCCGACGACAAGCCCATCATGTGCGACGACGAGCACGGGCACGAGAAAGGCGGACATTCCCGCTCCCATCAATGCGCAGGTCGCAACCTCGAATACGGAATTATAGGGCCGCCCGCCGATTGCTATGCCGCCTAGCAGTGGCACGAAAATCATGCGTGCGGTTCGATGACCAAAGGCCCGATAGGCAGCCATGTGTCCAAGTTCATGCAAGACGATGACGACCGTGAGTTCGGTAGAGAGAATCAGGCCGTTGGTGGTCAGGCCGAAGAAGGGCCAAAGCATCAGCGTTGACAGAATAGCCAGGGCGACCTGCGTCAGCGGGTGTTCGAAAATGCCAACGCGCACGGCCTTGCCGGTCGAAAGCCATTTCTCCAGCGACTGCATTTCGCGCCGTAGCGCAAAATAACGGAATATCAGAAAGGCAAAACCGCGATACTTGTCGGTCTGCTCGACCACGAGTTCAGTCGTGTTGCCATGCATTTCCAGATGGCGGCGTTCCGAATAGGTTTGCCAGAAGGAACGGTCGAGCGCACTGTCTTCGACGACCCGCGCGCTATAGGCGAAGGGCTCATCCGCAGACAGTTCGAACACACGCTCGATCGGCCGCCCCTTGCGATCCATGTGCGAATAGGCCTGACGGGCCAGCCTGCCGGTATCATCAACCCCTTCAGACGAAATGATATGCGGGTTCCAGTCTGCATTCGAACCCAGAGGGTGAACCGCAGACCATATATGGTCGGGCCGCGCATGGAAGTTGCGACGCATGCGCAAGGTACGCACACCAAGCGGAGCCGCCATCAAGAGCCACAGCAGCGCGAGGTTGATGGCAAGCAGGAGCAATCCTGAACCGGCGATTTCCACTTTAGCCTCTCGTCATACAGTTTCTGCTGATAGTCGCCGCAATCTATTGAACAGCCGTTAATCCGTCGCCATCAGCTAACGAACAATTTTAGCAATCGAGCAACTTCGCCGCCAAATCGCCTGTCGGGCCGCACACCCGTACCGAAATGAGGCGACGGCGCAGATCGACAAGAATTGGGGACAGCCCGCGATCGCTGAAGACCGCTTCACAAGTCCGGATTGGAACACTATAAATGGCACCTTACGTAAGCGGAATGTGGGGGAGCATTCTATGGAGTTCGATTATGTGATTGTCGGCGGTGGCTCCGCCGGCTCCGTTCTGGCCGCGCGGCTGACAGAAGATCCATCCGTAACCGTTTGCCTTCTCGAGGCCGGAGGCGACGGCAAGGGGCTGATTACCCGCCTGCCCTTCGGCACGATCGCAACCATCACCGGCCGGCCGAAGATCAACAACTGGGCCTATCACACCACACCGCAGTCAGGGCTCAATGGACGCCGGGGCTTCCAGCCGCGTGGCAGGACGCTTGGCGGATCAAGCGCCATCAATGCCATGCTCTACATCCGCGGTCAGCGCGAGGACTATGATGGCTGGGCAGCACAAGGCTGTCCAGGCTGGGGCTGGGATGACCTGCTCCCCTGGTTCCTCAAATCCGAAGGCAACCAGCGCGGAAATACCCCGCTGCACAATGGCTCCGGCCCGCTCAAGGTCAGCGACCAGCAATCACCCCGCCCCTTGAGCCATGCCTTCATGCGCGCTGGCGAAGAATGCCAGATCCCGCGCAACGATGACTTTAACGGTGAGGTTCAGGAGGGCATCGGTCTCTACCAGGTGACACAGTTTTCAGGCGGGGCACGCAATGGCGAACGCTGTTCAGCCGCAGCCGCCTACCTGCATCCGGTCATGAGCCGACACAATCTCAAGATCATGACCAGAACCCACGCCACCGCGATCATTCTCGACGGACGCCGTGCGACCGGGGTTCGCTTCCGGCAAGGTTCATCGATGCAAGAGGTGCGTGCGCGCCGCGAGGTCATACTTTCAGGCGGTGCATTCGGTTCCCCACAGCTTCTGATGCTTTCCGGAATCGGTCCGGCACGTGAATTAAGGTCCAGTGGCATCGACGTCGCGCACGATCTGCCGGGCGTCGGGCAAAACCTGCAGGATCATATCGATTTCGTGATCCCGGTCTTCAGCGACGAAACAGATACTGTCGGCATTGGGCCCATCGCCGCCTTGCGCATGGCGCGCGAATTCTTCCGCTGGACCCGCGAGGGCAAAGGCATGATGGCAACGCCCTTTGCCGAAGGCGGCGCTTTCATTCGCTCGTCACCGGATGTAGACAGACCCGACCTGCAGCTGCATTTCACGCTCGGGGTTCTGGACGAACATGCACGCAAGCTGCATCTCGGCTACGGTTACTCGCTGCATGTCTGCGTGCTCAGGCCGCATAGCCGCGGAACCGTCGGCCTTGAGAGCAAGGACCCGATGGCGCCGCCGGCCATCGATCCGAAATATTTCTCCGATCCGCGCGATATGGACGTGATGATCAGGGGCGTGCGCAAGACACGCGCGATTCTCGACGCCCCCGCCCTCGCCCGCTATGCCAAACGCGAACTCTTCGCACATGAAGGTCAATCGGACCGGGAAATCGAGGCAGCGATCCGCGCACGCGCCGACACGATCTATCATCCCGTCGGCACATGCCGGATGGGCAGCGACGATCAGTCGGTTGTCGATCTGAGCCTGAAGGTTCGCGGCATTGACGGTTTGCGCGTTGTCGACGCCTCCGTCATGCCGACCCTGATCAGCGGCAACACCAACGCACCGACGATTGCGATCGCAGAAAAGATCGCCGCCGAAATGCGCCGTCAGGCTTGAGCTCCATGGCGGGAAAACGGATCCCTTCCCGGGAAAATCCCTTTCCGCCACTTGAGGCTTGCCACTCCGGCATGCCAAAAGCGTGATCAGCAAATCATTTCATTATTCTGTTTTGGGGAGACCATTCCATGGATGTACGTGCAGCCGTTGCCGTTCAGGCTGGCAAGCCGCTGGAGATCATGACCGTGCAGCTCGAGGGCCCGCGCGAGGGTGAAGTCCTCGTTGAGGTCAAGGCAACGGGCGTGTGCCACACCGACGAGTTCACGCTCTCCGGCGCAGACCCCGAAGGCATTTTCCCGGCGATCCTCGGTCATGAAGGCGCTGGTGTCGTCGTCGATGTCGGCAAGGGCGTTACCTCGCTCAAGAAGGGCGACCACGTCATTCCGCTCTACACGCCCGAATGCCGCACCTGCCCCTCCTGCCTCAGCCGCAAGACCAACCTCTGCACGGCAATCCGTTCCACGCAGGGTCAGGGCCTGATGCCGGACGGCACAAGCCGCTTCTCGATCGGCAAGGACAAGATCTTCCACTACATGGGCTGCTCGACCTTTGCGAACTTCACCGTTCTGCCGGAAATCGCGCTCGCCAAGGTCAATCCGGACGCGCCCTTTGACAAGATCTGCTACATCGGCTGCGGCGTCACCACCGGTATCGGCGCGGTCATCAACACGGCCAAGGTTGAGATTGGCGCCACCGCCGTCGTCTTCGGTCTGGGTGGCATCGGCCTCAACGTGATCCAGGGCCTGCGTCTTGCCGGCGCCGATATGATCATCGGCGTTGACATCAACAACGACCGCAAGGCATGGGGCGAACGCTTCGGCATGACGCATTTCGTCAACCCGAAGGAGATCGACGGCGACGTCGTGCCCTACCTCGTCAACATGACGAAGCGCGGTGCGGACCAGATCGGCGGCGCGGACTACACGTTCGACTGCACGGGCAACACGACCGTCATGCGCCAGGCGCTGGAATCCTCGCATCGTGGCTGGGGCAAATCGGTCGTCATCGGCGTTGCGGGCGCTGGCCAGGAAATCTCGACCCGTCCATTCCAGCTCGTCACCGGCCGCACCTGGATGGGCACGGCCTTCGGCGGCGCGCGCGGCCGCACCGACGTGCCGAAGATCGTCGACTGGTACATGGATGGCAAGATCCAGATCGACCCGATGATCACGCACACCATGCCGCTCGAAGACATCAACACGGCCTTCGACCTCATGCACAGGGGCGAAAGCATCCGCTCGGTGGTCGTCTATTGAGCGACGAACCGGCCTATATCGTTGAAACGAAGGACATGGGCGGATTTTCCGCCCATGAACTCTATGCGCTGCTGAAGCTTCGTGTCGACGTCTTTGTGGTCGAGCAGAACTGCGCCTATGCCGAACTTGACGGCAAGGATTCCGATGCCATTCATCTCATGCTGAAAGACGGCGGCGAGATCATCGCTGCTGCCCGCATCTTCCCGCCGCATGACGAGATACCCGCAAAGATCGGTCGTGTCGTCGTCTCGCCGCATCACCGTGGCAGGCGTCTGGGCGGCAGCCTGATGCACGAAGCCATCCATTTCTGCCATGCGCGTTTTCCGGGCACGCCTATATTTCTGTCGGCGCAGAGCCACTTGCAAGGGTTCTATGGATCGCTCGGCTTCAAACCGGTCTCGGACGAATATCTCGAAGACAGCATCCCGCATGTCGACATGCTGAAGCAGGCCTGAAAAGCATAAGGCCGCGAAACCTTGCGGTTACACTGCCCTTTTGCACCAAACAGAAAATAATCAGCCGGCAATCGCCGCGGCAACAGCCTCAATGGCCTCGGCAGCCTTGGACCCATCCGGACCACCAGCCTGCGCCATGTCCGGACGACCGCCACCACCCTTGCCACCCAACGCAGCCGAGGCGACGCGAACGAGATCGACAGCGCTGACGCGCGCCGTCAGATCATCCGTTACGGCAACCACCGCGCTCGCCTTGCCGTCGGGCGAAACGCCGATGAAGCAGACGACACCGCTTTCGACGCTCTTCTTGCCTTCATCGGCCAGGCCCTTGAGATCCTTCGGATCAACGCCTGTCACAGCCTTGCCGAGATATTTGACGCCATTGATCTCACGAATATCCTGGGTCTGGGCACCGCCGGAACCACCCAGCGCCAGCTGACGGCGGGCTTCTGCAAGCTCGCGCTCGAGTTTGCGGCGCTCATCAACAAGCTGCTCGACGCGTGCGACGACGTCAACCGGCTGAACCTTGAGCATCGACGCCATCGTCTTCATGCGTTCATCCTGGCCGGAGAGGTATTCGCGTGCGGCCGCACCCGTCAGGGCTTCAAGACGGCGCACGCCTGCCCCAACCGCACTTTCGCCAACGATCCGCACCAGTCCGATGTCGCCCGTGGAGCGCACATGCGTGCCGCCGCAAAGCTCGACAGAGTACGGCTTGCCGGACTTGGTTCCGCGAACACCCTGGCCCATCGCAACGACGCGAACTTCATCACCGTATTTCTCGCCGAAAAGAGCCATGGCGCCTTCAGCAATCGCATCGTCGACACTCATCAGGCGGGTCGTGACCGGCGCATTCTGCAGGATGATCTCGTTGGCCATGTCCTCGACGACCTTGAGCTCAGCCTCGGTCATCGGCTTCGGATGCGAAACGTCGAAACGCAGACGTTCCGGCGCGACAAGCGAACCCTTCTGGGCGACATGGGTGCCAAGCACTTCGCGCAGGGCCTCATGCAGCAGGTGGGTCGCCGAATGGTTGGCGCGAAGCTGACTGCGACGGCCGTGATCGACTGTCAGGGTCACGGCATCACCGACGGTGATCGTGCCACCGGCGACACGGCCGATATGGACGAAAAGCCCCTCGCCGCGCTTCTGCACGTCGCTGATCTCGACGGTTGCACTGCCCGCGATGATAACGCCGGCATCACCCATCTGGCCACCGGATTCACCATAGAACGGCGTCTGGTTGAGGATCACCTGAACCTCTTCGCCCTCGGCTGCCGACGAAACGGACGCGCCGCCCTTGACGATTGCCTGCACCACGCCTTCAGCGCTTTCGGTTTCGTAACCGAGGAACTCGGTCGCACCGAGCTTTTCCTTCAGCTCGAACCAGATCGTTTCAGTCTTCGCGTCGCCCGAGCCAGCCCAGCTCGCGCGGGCTTCAGCCTTCTGACGATCCATCGCGTCGGCAAAGCCGGAGAGGTCGACGCTGATTTCGCGGGCGCGCAACGCATCCTGCGTGAGATCGAGCGGGAAACCATAGGTGTCGTAAAGCTTGAAGGCGGTCTCGCCATCCAGCATGTCGCCCTTGCCGAGGCTCGAAGTCGCGTCGGACAGCAGGCCAAGGCCACGCTCAAGCGTCTTGCGGAAACGTGTTTCTTCAAGCTTCAGCGTTTCGGAAATCAGCGCCTCGGCGCGGACGAGTTCCGGATAGGCCTGGCCCATTTCGCGAACCAGCGACGGCAGCAGCTTGTACATCAAAGGATCGCGCGCACCGAGCAGCTGCGCATGACGCATCGCACGGCGCATGATGCGACGAAGCACGTAGCCGCGGCCTTCATTGGACGGCAGAACGCCGTCGGCAATCAGGAATGCGGACGAACGCAGATGGTCCGCAATCACGCGGTGGGAGGCGCGGTGGTCGCCCTCAGCTGCAACGCCGGTTGCCTCGACCGAGGCCGCAATCAGATTGCGGAACAGATCGATGTCGTAGTTGTCATGCTTGCCCTGAAGGAGGGCCGCGATACGCTCGAGACCCATGCCCGTATCAATGGACGGACGCGGAAGGCTGACACGCTCTTCCTTCGTCACCTGCTCGTACTGCATGAAGACGAGGTTCCAGATCTCGATAAAGCGGTCACCATCCTCTTCCGGAGAGCCGGGAGGGCCACCCCAGATGTGTTCGCCGTGATCGTAAAAGATTTCAGAGCACGGACCGCACGGGCCGGTATCACCCATGGCCCAGAAATTGTCGCTGGTCGGAATGCGAATGATGCGGCGCTCGGAGAGGCCCGCAATCTTCTGCCAGAAACCGAACGCTTCATCATCATTGTGATAGACGGTCACCAGAAGGCGGCTCTTGTCGATACCGAACTCCTTGGTGATCAGGTTCCACGCAAGCTCGATCGCACGCTCCTTGAAATAATCACCAAAGGAGAAATTGCCGAGCATTTCGAAGAACGTATGATGGCGCGCGGTGTAGCCGACATTGTCCAGGTCGTTGTGCTTGCCGCCAGCACGGACGCATTTCTGCGCGGTCGCAGCGGTTGAATAGCCGCGATGCTCAAGACCGGTAAACACGTTCTTGAACTGCACCATCCCGGCATTGGTGAACATGAGCGTCGGATCGTTTCGCGGCACGAGCGGACTGGACGAGACGATCTCGTGCCCGTTCTTCTTGAAGTAATTCAAAAACGCCGACCGGATTTCATTCACGCCACTCATGGGAGCCCTTCAATGCCTTTTCTTCTTCTGGCCGTCATCGGCTCAGCCCCGCAACAGCCGGGGAAACAAGCGCTTTTATAACCCGGCTGCCAAACTGTCCAGTCATCCCGAAGCGTCAAGCGGCCAAATAAAAGGGCCGCATTCCAAGCGGAATACGGCCCTTCATCTCTACTCAGGCGAAAGTAGAATTACATGTCGGCGGCAGCCGCACCGTCATCGTCAGACTCCGGGCCACCCTTGTCGAGCAGCTGATCGGCAAGAAGACCCGCGTTCTGGCGCAGCGCCATCTCGATTTCAGCCGCAAGCGCCGGATTGTCGCGCAGGCACTGCTTGGCGTTCTCGCGGCCCTGACCAAGACGCTGGCTATTGTAGGAGAACCAGGCACCGGACTTTTCAACAATCCCGGCCTTGACGCCAAGATCGATCAGCTCGCCGGTCTTCGAGACGCCTTCGCCATACATGATGTCGAATTCGACCTGCTTGAAGGGCGGCGCCATCTTGTTCTTGACGACCTTGACGCGCGTCTGGTTGCCGACAACCTCCTCGCGGTCCTTGACCGAACCGATGCGGCGGATATCCAGGCGAACGGACGCGTAGAACTTCAGCGCGTTACCACCCGTTGTCGTTTCCGGCGAGCCGAACATCACACCGATCTTCATGCGGATCTGGTTGATGAAGATAACCATGCAGTTCGAACGGGAGATCGAGGCGGTAAGCTTGCGCAGCGCCTGGCTCATCAGACGCGCCTGCATGCCGGGAAGGCTGTCCCCCATCTCGCCCTCGATTTCGGCGCGTGGCGTCAGTGCCGCCACCGAGTCGACGACCAGAACATCGATTGCGCCGGAGCGCACGAGCGTATCGGTGATTTCCAGCGCCTGTTCGCCGGTATCGGGCTGCGAGATCAGCAGGTTCTGCAGGTCGACACCCAGCTTGCGGGCATAGACCGGATCCAGCGCATGCTCGGCGTCCACAAAGGCGCAGATGCCGCCCTTCTTCTGGGACTCGGCAATCGTCTGCAGGGCCAGCGTCGTCTTGCCCGAGCTTTCCGGACCATAAATTTCAACGATACGGCCCTTTGGCAGACCGCCGACACCAAGTGCGATATCAAGGCCCAGCGAGCCCGTGGAAACCGTTTCGATCTCGACGATATTCTCGTTCGAGCCTAGTTTCATGATAGAACCCTTGCCGAACGAACGCTCGATCTGGGAGAGTGCAGCCTCGAGGGCCTTGCTTTTGTCCACCGATTTGTCCTCTACAAGCCGTAAAGAGTTTTGTGCCATTGGGTCCACCTTTAGGTTATTGGTGCAGCATGAGCAACCGAGCCGTCGTTGAGAATTTTGTACTCTATATGTTCTCATTTCGCAAGAGCGCTTCAAATATTTGAATAAAAAAGGAAAACGTCATCGTGTTCTGTTTATGTTTCACCTTTTCATTCAATAGGTTGCAGCCTTTGCGGTACAGTCGGCGGCCAGCGTCGGCAGCGCTTGATTCGATCTTTAAGCCTTCGGAAATCATGCAATGACACGCGCCAGAATCACCGTCATTGGCGGCGCCCATGTCGACCGGCGGGGCAGAATCAACGGGGACACGAAGCCCGGTTCCTCCAATCCGGGAAGCTGGTTTGAGGAAGCCGGCGGCGGCGGTTTCAATGCGGCGCGCAATCTGGCCCTTCTCGGCCATGACGTGTCCATGATCAGCGTGTCGGGCGGTGATGCGGCGGGCGAGCTTGTTGCGCGCGCAGCTGAACGTGCGGGCGTGGCCCTTGAGGGCTTCACGTTTCTCGATCGGCAGACACCGAGCTACACGGCAATCCTCGAGGCGGACGGCAATCTGGTGATCGCGCTCGCCGACATGGCGCTTTACGACCTGATGACGCCACGCCGCCTTCGGGTGAACTGGGTGCGCGACAGGCTGACCGGTTCAGATCTGGTGCTGTGTGACGCCAATCTTCCGGCGGAGACAATTGCAGCACTTGCGGCGCTTCTGAAACCGCATGGCGTGCCCCTCGCGGGCATCGGCATATCTCCGGCGAAGGTCGGCCGCTGCAAAGGGTCGCTAGGAGAATTTACTTTTCTGTTCATGAACGAGGCGGAGGCCCGGACTCTCGCAGGGCCGCAGGACACCTCAATTGCATGGCCGCAGGCTTTGCGGGCGATCGGGTTGCGGGGCGGCGCGATCACGCGAGGCACCGATCAGGCGGTAATCTGGTCGGGGGATCAGGCCTGCATGCTCGCCCCACCGAAACTGGACGTCATTGGCGATGTGACAGGAGCCGGCGATGCATTTGCAGCCGGGGCCTTGCACGCCTTCCTGCAAGGGCAAACGCTTAGTGACATCGTCAAAAGTGCCACGGCGCTCGCCAGCCTGACGGTGCGATCGCCCCTCGCCGTCGCCGAAAATATAAACCAAGAAGACATTGCAGCCGCGCTTGCCCTTGTGCAAGCCCCGGAAATGCTGAATGAAGTCAGCAAACCGAAGGACAATTGATCATGAGCCAGACCGCCAGTTCCTCCCTCCCCGTCGTCTTCAGCAACGAGATTGCCGCTGCGAAAGCCGCAGGAGCACCGATCGTCGCACTGGAATCGACCATCATCACGCACGGCATGCCGTATCCGGGCAACCTGCAGATGGCGCTGAGCGTCGAGCATATCATCCGCGATGGTGGTGCAGTCCCCGCCACGATCGCCGTCATCAACGGCACGCTGCATGTCGGCCTGGAGCGCCACGAGCTGGAAGCGCTGGCGCAGACCGAAGGCGCCATGAAGCTTTCGCGCGCCGACCTCGCATTTGCCATTTCCGAGCGCCGCACCGGCGCAACGACGGTCGCCGCCACCATGATTGCAGCGGCCCGCGCCGGCATCGGTGTCTTTGCGACAGGCGGCATTGGCGGCGTCCATCGCGGGGCTGAACAGAGTTTCGACATTTCGGCCGACCTTGAGGAACTGTCACGCACCGGCGTCATCGTCGTTTGTGCGGGTGCCAAGGCAATTCTCGATGTTCCGAAGACTCTGGAAGTTCTGGAAACCAAGGGGGTTCCGGTTGTCACCTACGGGCAGGAAGAATTTCCGGCTTTCTGGTCGCGCTCCTCGGGTCTCAAGAGCCCCCTCAGGCTCGATAGCCCGGCGGCCATCGCAAACTTCCAGAAGACACGCGCTGAACTCGGTATCCATGGCGGCATGCTGATCGGCAACCCGGTGCCGGAAGACGATGAAATCCCGAGCGACGAAATGGAGATCTACATCCAGCGCGCGCTCGACGATGCCGAACGCGACGAAATCAGCGGCAAGGCAGTCACGCCTTATCTGCTGGGCGCCATCTTCCGCATTACGGAAGGCCGCAGCCTGAAGACGAACATCGCGCTCGTTGAAAACAACGCGCGCCTTGCAACCGAGATCGCCGTCGCACTCGCAGGATGAGCCTGATCCGGGTCGGCCTCCACGTCATTGAGGCGTGGGGGCAACATCAGCGCATCCGGTCGAGATAGCCGAGGCACGCAGCCTTCACGCGGCGCTTGAGTCCCTCGACATCGGGCTCTCCTTCAAGACCCGCCGCATCAATCATCCCGCGGGCAATAGCCGTCAGATCGCGCGCCGCAGTTGGGCCGGCAACTATGCGCCATCGCTCCAGGAAATCCGCGATCAGTGCCGCAATCCTGCCCTTAAGGAGCGCTGTTTCGCTATCCAAGGGCAAGATCGCCTCGAAATATTCGAGGGTTCGAGCAAGGTCGGCACGCTCGAACTGACTTTGGATCGCCGCCAGGATCACGGGCTCGACCGCAGACTCAAAATCCTGATGCCTCTCGCCAACGGCCGTTGTGATGTCCGCGAGCAACCGGGCGCGAGATTGCCGCACCAGCCCGGCCAGGATCGCTTCTTTCGACGGGAAATACTGATAGAGCGAACCGACGCTCACCCCTGCCCTTTCCGCCAGCGCGTTTGTATTGAAGGTTGAAAGGCCACCCTCTTCCAGAATGCGAGCAGCGGCCTCGTAGATTGCCTCCACGACGGCGACCGCACGCTGCTGGCGGGGCAGTTTGCGGGGTTTGATGACGGTCTCGGCAAGCTTCATGGAACACGAGTACAAAATGTGAGCGAACGCTCGCATAATAGCGCCTCGTTCAATGAAATCGAGGGCAAAATTCCGATGATCCCACGCTACACCATCTTCATGCTCCTGAAGGCCGAGCCCGCCTGGCTGCGCCTGTCGCGACGCGAGCGCAACACAATTGCGGAAGGCGCTCTTGGCGCGGCGCTTGCCGGTTTGACCGTCAGCCACCGGCATTTCGATGCGGAGGCTTTCTGCGGCGCCTGCAGCGATGTCGCTGTCTTCGAGACGGAAAGTCTCACCGATTACTATGTCGCGATCGAGCGTCTGCGCGACACGGTCATCTTCAGCGAGCCGTTTTTCTCCGTCGTCTCCATCATCCCCGCACTGGAAGACGGATTTCGCAACTTCGAACGCGGAGCGCTCGGTAATGCAGCTTGAAGGAAGAAAAGCACTTGTGACGGGCGGCGCACGCGGTATCGGCCTTGCGCTGTCAAAAGCACTCATTTTGAAAGGCGTGACCGTTCTGGCCTGCGGGCGCGATCAAAACACGCTCAATTCCGCCGCATCAAAATTTCCCGGCCGTTTCATTCCTTTACAAGTCGATCTGTTCGACGATAGCAGCCGCATCGCTCTGATCACCCGAATCTGCGAAGACCATCGCGATCTGTCGATCGTCATCAACAATGCCGGGATTCAGGATCATGTGAACTACTTTGCCCCCGCGCCATACGCGTGGGAACGAGCCGGACGCGAGATTGCGATCAATCTGGATGCTGTGGTGCACCTATCGATTGGTCTCCTGCCGCTCCTGCAGGCGCAGCCATCTGCCGCGCTAGTTAGTATCTCCTCGGGGCTGGCGCTCGCGCCAAAGTCTACCGCGGCGGTCTACTGCGCAACGAAATCGGCAGTGCGCAGCTTCACGCGCGCACTCCGCTATCAGGCGGAGGATGCGGGGTCGTCTGTCAGGATCTTGGACGTCATCATGGCGCTCGTCGAAACAGACATGACGAAAGGCCGTGGTCGTTCGAAAATCACTGCGGAGCAAGCAGCAGCGGAAATCGTGACAGGCATGGAAAAGGAAAGTTCGGAAATTTGGGTCGAAAGGACGCGGCTGCTGAGGCTCGTGCACAGACTCTCACCGAACCTCGCATATCGGATCATGCGCGATGGCTGACCGAAAAAATCCGGTCAGTTGTTCCCGTCGAACGAAATCGACTGCGCCAGTTCGGTTGCGCTGCGGCGCTGGTCTTCGCTAGCAACCGAGAAGGCCTGCTCCTGCAGGTCCTGAACCCAGGTCTTGTCGCCGGGCTGACAGTGATCGAGCGCTGCAGTCATGTAGGCAAGTCCGCGCACTGTCTGGCCCTGCTGGAAAAGCAGGCTGCCGAACAGCGCCGTGGCGCCAATATGGCCCTTCTTTCGGGCATGGTTCAGCCACTTCATGGCTTCCAGCACATCGGGCTTGCCGCCTTCGCCGGAGAGGATCATTTTCGCGAGCTGGAACTGCGCCTCGGCCACGCCAAACGTCGATGCAGCCTGGAAATAGAGCTGGCGCGCCTCGCTGAGGTCAGCCTTCACAGGGCTGCCCGCAATACCATTGAGGTAATAATGAGCAAGCGCCATCAGCGCGTTGACGAAGTAGCCAGTATCTGCAGAGCCCGGTTCAACGCCCTTGCTCGCGATATCGCTGTACATCTTGAAGGCTTCAAAGTCGTCGCGGGCAACACCATCGCCATCGGCATACATGTTGGCGAGCGCCCAACGGGAACCGGTATGCCCCTTTTCAGCGGCATAACGATAAGCCTCGACGGCTTCTTCCTTCTGGCCGGCCTTGTAGGCCTTGAAACCGAACTTGAATAGATCGAAGGGACCGGAGTCCTTGCTAACCCCTGCATTGGGGTCGAAAGCGTAGCACGGCTTCAACGGCATGAATGACAAGGCGGCTAACAACCCGGCAAAGGCCGGCATCGAAAACCTCAACGCTGTCCTGCACATAACTTCACGCATCTCCCGTTCCGCAATGTTCTGCCATCATGCGGCCGGAAACCCGACCGTCGTGGCAGCGGAAGAACTCAACCTGAAGCCTCTGCGAGAATCCCGAAAGACCAGTATCGTGGTCCCTTTCCTGGATGCCGAGCGGCGTTGAGTTCATAGGTGCGGCCTGAAACATTTGGTTTTGTGAGCGTCATCGCGCTCTGTATGCGATAAACGTTGCTCTCTGTTTGTGGCGGGAAATGGACAAATTCAACTGCCGGCGGGGTCACGCCTGTTGTTCGGTTCGCAACTGTTGCTGAATCGTCACATTCTGCGACGGTGCAAGCCTTTGCGAGGCATTCACAGCCCAATCGTCCGTGCAATCATCAAGCATTTCCAAAGTTTTATACTTAATGAATTGCGCTTCGGAGTAATTCAGGAGCGATAGAAACTTAATGATCAAGGCTGAATTGTGAATAATTCCGGCAATACAGTCACAATCGTGACGATAGATCGTTGTGATTCCCGTTTGCGCGTCGTTCCTGCAGTCCAAATAGAAACCCCGCCTACTGAATAGGCGGGGTTGAAATCTCGATCGCTATTCAAGGATCTTACAGCGCGGTGCGTTCAACTGAACGCACGAACGACGCTGTAGCATTTCAAATCTATGCATGTTCGTGCCGCTCAATTGAATCCAATTGAGCACGACATGCATTGGCGTCAGCCGGCCTCGGAGACCCGCTTGAGGGCGGTCACGAGGCTTGCCTTCTGGGTTTCCAGTTCGGCAAGCTTTTCGCGCTCGGCTTCAACCACTTCCGGCTTGGCATTCTCGACGAACTTCTCGTTCGACAGCTTGCCGGCGATCTTGCCAATGTCGCCATCAACCTTGGCAAGAGCCTTGTCGAGACGCGCCTTTTCTGCCGCAAGGTCAATAAGGTTACCCAACGGCAAGCACGCAGTTGCTTCGCGAACGACAACCTGCGCGGAACCCTTGGGCGCCTGCCCAGCACGCGAAATGGCCTCGACGCGGGCGAGACGCTGTATGGCCGCCTGATGGCGCTCCAGGCGCCCCTCTGTCAGGCTGTTGGCGCCGACCACAACGAGCGGAGCGGTTGCTGCCGGCGGTACGTTCATTTCCGAACGCACCGAGCGGATACCCGACACCAGATCGATCAGCCAGTTGATTTCGTCGGCTGCGGCATCATCGGCAAATGTCGGCGTCGGCCAGGATGTATGGCAGAGCAACGCCGCGCGGGTCGTCCCTTCCTCAGCCGTACGCGCCCAGAGCTCCTCGGTCATGAACGGCATGAACGGGTGCAGCAGCTTGTAGGTCTCTTCCAGCACGTAAGCGGCTGTCGCCTGGGCTTCAGCCTTGGCCTTTGCATCGTCACCGTTGAACACCGGCTTCAGCAACTCGAGATACCAGTCGCAGAACTGGTTCCAGACGAAACGATAGAGTGCGCCCGCCGCGTCGTTGAAACGGTAGGTCTCGATCGCGCCGGTCACTTCGTTGACCGTGCGCGAAAGCTCCGTCAGGATCCATCGGTTGATTGTCTGGGTCACGGCCTCCGGCACGAAATGTGGATCGGCTGCAACGCCATTCATTTCGGCAAAACGCGTGGCGTTCCAGAGCTTGGTGCCGAAGTTGCGGTAGCCTGCGATGCGCGCAGGATCAAGCTTCACGTCGCGTCCCTGCGCCGCCATGATGGCAAGCGTGAAGCGCAGCGCGTCCGCACCATATTCATCGATCAGTTCAAGCGGATCGATGACGTTGCCCTTGGACTTCGACATCTTCTGGCCGTTCTTGTCGCGAACGAGCGCATGGACATAGACGGTGTGGAACGGCTCGACCGGGTTGCCGTCCTCGTCCTTCATGAAGTGCAGGCCCATCATCATCATGCGGGCAACCCAGAAGAAGATGATGTCGAAGCCGGTGACGAGAACGTCTGTCTGGTAATACTTGTCGAGTTCCGGCGTCTGGTCAGGCCAGCCGAGCGTCGAGAACGGCCACAGTGCAGACGAGAACCATGTATCAAGCACGTCGTCGTCACGGGTCAGGATATCACCCGGCTTGAAGGTCTCGATCTTTTCCTCGACCCAAGCCTTCCACGGACCCTCGTGCGAGATGTAATGCTGGATGGCGGCGTGAAGCGCCTCTTCCTCGGTTTTCTCAACGAAGACCTGACCGTCCGGACCGTACCAGGCCGGGATCTGATGACCCCACCAGAGCTGACGGGAAATGCACCAGGGCTGGATGTTTTCCATCCATTCGTAATAGGTCTTTTCCCAGTTCTTGGGCACGAACTTCGTGCGGCCCTCACGAACCGAGGCGATGGCAGGTTCAGCCAGCGTCTTGGCGTCGACGTACCACTGGTCCGTCAGGCGCGGTTCGATCGGAACACCACCGCGATCCCCATGGGGGACCATGTGCTTGTGCGGCTCGATGCGATCAACCAGCCCCTGGGCTTCCAGCATGTCGACGACGACCTTGCGCGCTGCAAAGCGATCAAGCCCCTCAAGCGTGGCAACCGTGTTCTTGAGTTCGTCAGTCTCGGCGAGACCTTCAAGAAACTCTTCATTCCCGTCGATTGCGATCTTGGCATCAACCGAGAGGATGTTGATCATCTTCAGGCCCTGACGCTTGGCAACGTCAAAGTCGTTGAAGTCATGCGCGGGCGTCATCTTGACGGCGCCCGTGCCCGCTTCCGGATCCGGGTATTCGTCGGCAACGATCGGAATACGGCGGCCAGTCAGCGGTAGCACGACATGTTTGCCGATGATCGACTGATAACGGGTGTCGCTCGGATGAACGGCAACGCCGGTGTCGCCGAGCATCGTTTCGGGCCGCGTGGTGGCGACGACCAGATAGTCGCGCGTCTCGGTGACCAGCGTATCGGTATCTTCGTCATACCGAACAGGGTGCTCATAGGTCACACCCGGCTCCAGCGGATAGCGCAGATGCCAGAGATTGCCGTTGATCTCGTGCTGTTCGACTTCAAGGTCCGAAATCGCCGTCAGCAGCTTCGGATCCCAGTTCACCAGGCGGCGATCCTTGTAGATCAGGCCTTCCTTGTACAGCGTCACGAAGACTTCCAGAACAGCAGCCGAAAGCCCCTCGTCCATGGTGAATCGCTCGCGCGACCAGTCGCACGATGCACCGAGACGCTTCAGCTGGTTGAAGATCAACCCGCCGGATTCGGCTTTCCACTCCCAGACCTTCTCGATGAAGGCATCGCGGCCGAGTTCGCGGCGGCCAGGCTGCTTTTCAGCCGCCAGCTTGCGCTCGACAACCATTTGTGTCGCGATACCGGCATGGTCCATGCCCGGCTGCCAGAGAACGTCCTTGCCGCGCATGCGCTCGAAACGCACCATGATGTCCTGCAGCGTGTTGTTCAGCGCATGGCCCATATGCAGCGAACCGGTCACGTTCGGCGGCGGGATCACGATCGTGAAGCTCTCAGCATCCGGCGCGGCGTTGGCTCCTGCCTTGAAGGCATTGGCCTCGTCCCACTTGCGGGCGATTTCCGGCTCTACACTTTGAGAATCATAGGTTTTATCAAGCATGGCGATGAGCTTTTCGAACAATATCGGGTAGTGGTGTGTAAACCGGAACGGCTTTTGTAAGTCAAACAAAAAAGCCATTCCGCGGCATGCCGCAGAATGGCCCACTCCGGTAGCACTATCGCGCCCCTCCAGAAGGCTGCCACGTCATCCGGGGTCTAAGGACAACGACGGTGATAGTGTGCCCCACCGGTGTTTTTGATGACCCGTTGTAATCGATTTCTGCAAGGACAATCAACGACTCAATCACGTCAAGGCACGACAATAGCGATCGCCGCACCCCGGAAATCACCGAAATGCGGCGTTCTAAATCTTTACAGTCGTAGTTAGGAAGCAAAATCAACCGGCAATATATGCCTTGATGTGTTCGGCTTCGTTCTGGATATCACGAATGTGAGCCTTCACGATGTCGCCGATGGAGATGATTCCGGCGAGTCGACCATCGCGTTCCACAGGCAGATGTCGGGCGCGCCTGGCGCTCATCAGCTCCATAACGCCTTCGACCGTCATGTCTTCCGTGCACCGATAGACGTTCTTCCACATGATGGACGAAACCGGTTTGGACAGGCTTGCAGCGCCATCTTCTGCAATTGCACCGACAATATCGCGCTCGGCGAGAATGCCGGTGATCCTGCCGCTGTCATCGATCACGACGACGGCACCAATGTGATTGTCATGCAGGATCGACGCAACCTCTCTCAGGGTTGCCCGCGGGCCGACCGTTGTAACGTCGCGCCCTTTTTCAGCCAGTATCGCCTTTACGTTCATGCGCTCCTCCATCGTCAAGCGGAGCCGCAAACGTCATCCGGAATTTATCGATCCGAACATGGCCATGTCGAGAAGACAGATGCAAATGCACACACGGTTCAATCAAAATGGATTGAGCAACGGCATGCATTCATTCAAAGCACTGAAACGTCCTCCCGGGCAATTGCGGCTTGCGCCCAACTGAACCATGTCCTGGTCGAAAGCCCGGCTTAAACATCCGGCAGCTCCTTCCAAACGTCGCACCGGCCCCCTCCTCGAGGCCCGCCGACGCAAGATCATGGTGCGCCCACATGTCGCAGATTGCAAGACCCAAGCATGTCAGACGGTTAACCGACGGACCGGGTCGAAAAGCGGGAAGAACACAAACCCGACGATGAACCCGCCAAGGTGGGCCTGCCAGGCCACGGCCTGTGCCTCGCCCGGCGTCGCAAGTCCGGAGGCCGCCAGAACCACGTTGGCCACGAACCAGAAGAAGATGAAGCTCAGAACCTCGACGTTGGAGAGCGCCTGGACAATCGAGAGTGCTGGCGCAAGCCGATAGCTCTCCGGATCGCGCAGACCACGGCCGGACCAGACGAAGCGGCACGCAGCGCCCGTGAGACCCGAAATCGCGCCCGAAGCACCAACCAGCAGGGCCTGGCTAGCAAAATTGCCGAGATCAAATGCAAGCGCCGATGCAATCGACGTAACAACCCAGAAAATGACGAAACGGCCATTGCCGAAACGTCTGGCGACAGGTGAACCAAAGACCGCGAGCCAGATGTCGTTGAAGATCAGATGCTCCCAGCCACCATGAAGAAAGGCATAGGTGATGGGAGAACTGAGCGCCGCCAGTGTTTCCCCATGAATGGCCCCGCCATAGCGCGCCGGGATGAAGCCACCGTAATAATAGAGAAGGTCGGAGGACGACGGGCTCAGCACATAGTAAACGAGCAACTGCACGGCGACAGTCATCGCAATGATAAGAACAACGATACCGGGAATATTGAAAAGCGGCTCTGGGCGGCGCGGTTCTTCAGGCATGCCGTTTCCCTGTTGGAACGGCGAATAGTCAACGTCGTCATTCATGAGCCTGGGTACCCCGTCATCGGCAAAGGAAGCACACCTCTTTATTCCGCGACGCAGAAAAAAAGAAGCCGTTCGTTTTGCAACGAACGGCTTGGGATCTCGTAGCTCAGAAATCCTCGATCGAAATTTTGTGCTGAACGCTCATGTAAATCAGCGTTGGCTTATATGTCGCACAAGTTGTCGCACGCTGCAAACTTAAACCAATCTTAACCTTAATTTCAGCCGAGCCGCAGGATCGGGGCAACCTGGCACGCTTCTCGCACAGCGAACATCTGGAAACGCCAATTTAAGATTTCGCCCCGCAACGGCGCACATCACACCTGCCCTTGGCACAGATGGATCGAATTCATGCACCAAAGCCCGTCCAGGACACTTTTGGAACACTGGAACGAGATCCGCGTCGGCCAGGAATTCGCACTGCGCGAAGACATTCGCCCGCAAAAGCTGGGAAAAGCCCTGCCCCTCATACTCGTGATCGTCCGCGACGGAACCGACTTCCGTTTCAGGCTGGCCGGAACATCCATCTGTGCGTTTTTCGGTCGGGAATTGCGCGACGAGGCATTTTCGGCCTTCTGGCAGGATGAATCTGCCGGACTGGCAAACGCGGCTGCCTTGCAGGCACTCGAACAGAGAAGCCCCATTTGCTTTCATCTGGCAATGGAAACACACGGCAGCAGCGTGGCCGCAAGCCTGCTGCTCTTGCCACTGGCCACGAATCAAGGATTGCCCGATCGCCTGATCGGCGCGCTGGAGTTGAATGCACTCGCCGAACAACGGATCCTCAATGAGGGACTCACGGGAATCAGACTGATCATGGCGACGAAGAACCTTCTGCCATCCACATGCCGGATGAGCAGCACGGTTTAGCGGAGAAAAGCCCCCACGTTTGTGCGCACAAGGCCATGATATCAGTAGAATTTCGCCTTGCAAAAAACCAACTGTTAACCTTGCGCGTCTATTTTGTCAGGCACCTGAAATGAGCAGAGAACGATGTTGAACACCCCCACTTCAGACAGCACCGTCCGCCGCTCCGATGGCGACCAGCGCGCGTTCCAGCGCGTCGCTGTCGGCCTCAATGCGCGCATGATGAACCAGGCCCATGAGGAAGTTGACTGCGTCGTGCTGGAAATGTCACCCGGCGACGCCAGCATTCGTGCGCCCGGCAGTGTGGAAGTGGGCGAGCGCATCATCGCGTATGTGGATCACATCGGACGTATCGAGGGACATGTGCTGCGCCTTGGGCCGCAGCAAACATTCGTGATGACGTTGCAGGCGACCGAGCGCAAACGTGAAAAGCTCGCCGCACAGCTGACATGGCTGGCCAACAAGCATGAACTCAATTTGCCCGAGGACCGCCGGCATGAGCGTGTTTCTCCGCGCAACAGCCGCTCGCAACTGAGCCTGGACGACGGACGCGCCTATCCCTGCCGCATTATCGACCTGTCACTGTCTGGTGCGGCCATTGATATTGAGGTTCGCCCGGCGATCGGCACGCCGGTCACTCTTGGAAACATGCGCGGTCGCGTCGTGCGCCACTTCCAGGAAGGCGTTGCAGTCGAATTTCTCGCACTTCAGTCCAAAGAGACACTTTCCGGAATGATGTGAAAAGGCGCGGCGATTGGCCCGCCTTCATGTCGTTACGCCTCGGGAAAATGATCCTAGCGCTGCCCTTCGAATGCGTCTGGCGCTCCAAAATGTGCCAAACATCAAAAAAAATCCCGTTCTGAGACGAAATTGTATGGCCTCATACGCCCATTCGATGCGGTGAATTGAGCTCTGCGATCGCCGCGATCGTGCCAACGCGCACCGCTGAACTGCCTGCAAAACAGGGATGCCGGCAATTTTAATCAAATACGATTCAAATACAGAACAAAATATAATAAAAGTAGATCACAATTAGATGCTTGTTTGAATAAATACATAACGCCGAATTTCGCCTGAAATAAAATAATCGAAAATACTGTTCTTCCGAAACCGGGAGAACGGCGAATGTATAGAAAAACAAGAGCAGCAATACTCGCTGCCGCACTTGCTATGACTGCCGGCGGAACCGCCTTCGCGTTTCCTGCCAACATGGTGGAACTTGGTCCGACCAATCCGCCCATCGGACACTATCAGTTCTGCAAGGAAAATCCTTCGGAGTGCGGCCCCAATGGCGCCAATCAAGGGCCGGTCGTTCTCAAGCAGGATAACTGGAAGACCATCCTGAAGGTCAACTACACCGTCAACACCACGATCAAGCCCATGACCGACATGGAGCTTTACGGCGTCGAGGAAAAGTGGGCCATTCCGACATTTGCAGGCGACTGCGAGGACTATGCGCTTCTCAAGCGTAAGCTGCTCATGCAGGCGGGCTTTCCCGCGTCCTCGGTCCTGATGACCGTCGTGCTGCAGCCCAATGGCGACGGCCACGCGGTCCTCACGGTCCGCACCGATCGGGGAGACTTCATCCTCGACAACATGCGAAACAAGGTTCTTCTCTGGTCACAGACGGAATATCACTACCTGAAGCGACAAGCGGACGACAATTCGGCGAATTGGGTCAAGCTTGACGATGGCCGCACCGCGGCGGTTGGCTCTCTCCGCTAGCCGGATCGAGGCCTCACGACAGGCGTCCTCGGCCATCGAGGACCATAAATACAAAAGCGGGTGGGACAGATCGGCCCTGCCCGCTTTTTGTTGTATTACAGCGGAAATAGCGATCACTCAGTGCGAAAGTCGCTGAACAAGATCAAGAACCACGAAGCCATAAAGAACCGCCCATCCGAGGGCCGCTACAAATCCGAGAGCGATATCGACAGGCTCTTCCCGATCCAATGCAAGTCCGCTCAGCAATCGTTGCGCCAGGAGCGCCGGGCCGCAAGCAAATGCGATGAGCCAGCGCGTGAACAGATCGCCAGCCTGTGCCTCTACGGCGACACCATCGGCGACATGCGAACGGACCGCCGGGACCATGCTGGAAAGCAGATACGGCACGGAAAAACCCGTCAGCAGGCACACGGCAAAATCGGAAAAATTCATCATTTGTTAACCCTATTCGAACAGGCTTGCACCTGCAAGAACCGTGCCGCGCGTATCCGTTTCAAAACGGCGCAGGCAGGTGGGACTTTCGGACATGACGCAGGCTTTGAGCGCGGGAGAGCAAACATCTTGGCACAGGACATGATCCAATCCGCGCCACTCATCACGGCCAGCGTCTCGCGCAAGATCGTCTTCACTGCGCTTGCCTTTGCGGCCATCACGGCAGGCATTGCCGCTGCGGGCAAGGTTTATGGCCATCGCCTTGCTGCAGGTGATTACTCGACAAGCAATGAGGAACGCCAACTGACGATCGGTCAGGATCACCTGACGATCCCGGAAAATGCAATCCGCTTTCCGGAGCAGCGCATCAATGGCGCAGTCGATCAGGTAAACCTTGCCTTGCAGTGGCCGGAAATGAAGGGCTACACCGCCGACGCCGCATCGCGCTTTTTCGATATTGCAAATGCATCATCCCTGGTCTTCGTGCAGATGAGCCAGTCGACCATGACGCGCGACATGTCCGGCCGCGTCCAGCCGATCTATCAGAGGCTCTTTGCCGACAGCAGCAGACCGGGCCCCGGTGGCCTCGTGATTCATGATTTCAGGGCCGGTTCGGGCTATGGCGACGAAGTGATGCTGACTGATCCGAATGGCGGCGATACGCCTTTTGCCGTGCGCTGCATCCTTCCAGCCTCGCCTTCCCAGGCGACGGGTGCGGACTGCCAGCGCGACATATTTGCAGGCAATGACCTGAGCATCGAATATCGATTCTCGGCCAACCTTCTGCCCAACTGGAAATCCCTCGACGAAGCCGTCCGCAAGTATGCGACCGACCGCCTGACACACTGATTTATCGCAACAATCCGTCATTTTGATCGCTGTGGCACCAGCCGCTGTGGACGAACTGTGCATGACGGAAAGATCCCTCAAATTGTCCGAAATACGTATACTTCTTGTTCATCATAAAGGGATTGGTAACGCTATCCGGTTAGCTTGTCACAAGCGGCGCGAAGGAGGGATGCGCCAAGGCAGGCGAGTTAATTTGATACGAGAGTAAAAGTGGCGATTTCGGCAAGATCTTCAAAATCAGGCTCTGTGTACGAGCGTTTCATCGTTGGTGTTCGCAAGCTGGCCATAGCGGTCGTTGCTTGTGGATTTTTCGCAGCAGGCGCCGCCCACGCGGCCAAGCTCGCCAGCATCGTGATTGACGCCAACACTGGCAAGGTCATGCAGAGCGATGATGCAAGCGGCATTCGCTATCCTGCGTCGCTGACCAAGATGATGACCCTTTACCTGGTGTTCCAGGCGCTTGAGTCCGGCAAGATTTCAAAATCCACGCAGATCCCGATGTCGTCGCGCGCTGCCAACGAGCCTCCGTCCAAGCTGGGCGTGAAGCCGGGCCAGAGCTTTTCCGTCGAGGACGGCATTCTTGGCCTGGTCACGCGTTCGGCCAACGATGTTGCCTGGGCTTTCGCAGAGTATCTGGGTGGTGACGTCAACAACTTCGGCCGCATGATGACGGCGCAGGCTCGTTCGCTCGGCATGAACAGCACCGTTTACGTCAATCCGAACGGCTTGCCCGATCCCCGCCAGGTGACAACGGCACACGATCAGGCCCTTCTGGGGATCGCGCTTCGACAGCACTTCCCGGAATACTACGGTTATTTCTCTACCCGCTCCTTCCGCTTCGGCCGCCAGGTTATCGGCAATCACAATCATCTTCTCGGCAAAGTCGCAGCCATTGACGGTATCAAGACCGGTTACACGCGCGCGGCAGGTTTCAATCTGGCGACTTCGGCGCAGGCCGACGGCCACTCCATCGTCGTCGTCGTTCTCGGTGGCAAGTCCACAAGCTCGCGCGATGCGCTGGTAACCGAACTGGTCAAGCGCTACCTGCCGGCCTCCTCCAGCGGACGCCGGACCTATGCGATTGCAAAGGCAGAAAAGAAGCCGACGTTCAGCATTGCGCCCTCCATTGCACGCAATGTCTCGAACCCGACGACCAATTCGATCGAAGTGGCTGATGCGGGCAACAGGCCGGTTCTGTCGGACAATAGCGCCAATCCGGAACAGCACTATGCGTCCCAGCGCATCGGCATGGCGTTTGGTAACGCCGCACCGCAGGCACCAGATCCGACGACTACGCAGACAGCCACCAAGCTGCCGCCGGTCATCGTCAAGGATGATGATGACAGCAGCCAGCCGATGCCACAGCAGGTTGCTTCTGCAGCGACAGCCTCCGCCTATGTGACTCCAGATGCGCCCGTGGCTGCCCCGGTCAAGAAGGCTCCACCGCGCGTGGACAAGGTTACCACGGCATCCACCTCCAACGACGATGACAACAGCGATCAACCTGCAAAGGGCTGGATTATCCAGATCGGCACATCGGACACGGCCGCACAGGCCAAGGAACTCCTGCACAATGCGCAGGTAAAGGGCGGCAAGGTATTGCGTTCCGCCAAACCATTCACCGTGGCCTTCGTGTCGGACGGCTCAAAGCTCTATCGCGCCCGCTTCGGCGGTTTCGATGACCAGGATGCCGCGGTCAAGGCTTGCAAGGTTCTCAAGCGCCAGCGCGTCAGCTGCTGGGCGAGCCAAAAGTAAGAGACTCTCATGACGACAATGCCAGGGGAGTTTCAGACAGAAAACGCAGCGCAGGTCGCGCTGCGTTCAGACCCGCAACGGAAGCAGGCTGTAACGCTTCCTCCTCGATTTGTAGTGCGTACGAGGTTCGAAATGGCAATGAATGAAAACTTCATGGACCCGGCTGCCGAGCCAGCCGAGACCAAGGTACAAAGGTCACGTCTCCACCCGTTGCATGAGGCCGCTCTGCGCCTCGCCGGGTTGAAGGGCAACGCAGCGCGCAGCAAGTCGCGCGACCTCGTTGCAATGCTTCTCGGGCACGGCGCCCGTGCCTGGCGGGGATCCCAGCCCAAGGCACAGATCCACATCTACATGACCTCGCCTTCGGGCAAGCGCCCCATCCGGCTCCGGATGGAATAGGTTACATCGGACGAAAACTGGAATCAGCCTTCGCGCCACCAGGCGCCATCGGAGGATACTGCTTCGATTCCTTCCACATCCAGCCCTTTCAAGAGATCGGCGGCAGCAATGCCGCCGATTTGCGTTTCTGGCGCATAGTCAACCAGGGGCATCAGAACGAAGGCCCGCTCCGATATCCGGGGATGCGGCAGGAGCAACGTCTCATCGTCGCTTGTGACACCTTCAAACGTCAGGATATCGATATCCAGCGTGCGTGGCCCCCAGCGGATGATACGTTCCCGCTTCATGGCGCGCTCGATCTCGAGGCAGAGCTTGAGCAGCGCCTGCGGCTCCATCGTGGTTTCGATCAAGGCACAGGAGTTGAAAAACCAGTCCTGGTCGGTCTTGCCCCACGGCGGGGTGCGATAGAGCCGGGAAACCTTGACGACCCGGCAATCCTGCCGCTCATCAAGCATCGAAAGCGCGTTCGCCATGTTGGCGCGCGGATCGCCGATATTGCCACCCAGGCCCAGGTTGGCGGACCGCCAGCGAGGATCAGGGGACATAATCGACATTCACCTCAACGTAGTCGAGAACGCCCGGCAACGGTGCATTGGGCTTGCGCACCGCAATCTCGACACGCTTGATCTGCGAAAAGCGCTCGCAGACTGCCACCGCGATGTCCGCTGCCAGCGCCTCGATCAGATAGCGACGGCGACCGAGCACGACCTTTTCGATGACACCGTAGACGACGCCATAGTCGACCGTACCTTCGAGCTGATCGTTCTGAAGTGGCGTGTCAGCCTCGACCTCGAGCCGGGCATCGACAAAGAAACGCTGGCCAAGGAACGCCTCTTCCTCGAAAAAGCCATGACGGGCGAAGAAGCCGCAGTTCTTGAGAAAAATCGTATAACGCCTCATCGGTATGCCCTTCCGGTCAGCCTGCGCTGGTTTCACTTGGCGCAATCATAGCATCAGCGACGGCCAATGCGTCCCGGTTGATTGCGACATTATGCACTCTGAAAATGGCCGCACCCGCCAGACGCAGGATGGCGGTGCTTGCGGCCGTCGCGACATCGCGCTCCGCAGCTTCACGCCCCGTCAATCCGCCAAGGAAGCGCTTGCGTGATGTTCCGGCCAGCAACGGCAACCCGAACTGATGCAGCTCGGAGAACCGGCGCATCAGCGACACATTGGCCTCGACCGTTTCCTTTGCAAATCCAAAGCCCGGATCCAGAACGATCCGGTCACGGTCCAGTCCCGCGGCGCGCGCAATCTCCAGGGACGCCTCCAGAAATGCCTTCTGGTCAGCAACGGGATCCTGAAGCACGTCTCGCCCGCGCCCGGTGTGCATGATGCACACGCCGGCGCCAAAACGGGCCGCAATCTCCGCAATCTGCGGTTCACGCTGCAAGCCCCAGACATCGTTGATGATATGCGCGCCTGCCAGAAGCGCCTTGTGTGCGGTCTCCGCCCGATAGGTATCAACCGAAATGACGACGTCCTTCCGGTCGGCAAGGCGCGACGCGAGCGTCGCGATCACAGGCAGCACACGGCGCTGTTCTTCGCCCGCGTCAACAGCCGCAGCACCGGGACGGGTCGATTCGCCTCCGACATCAAGGATCAGGGCGCCATCTGCCACCATGCCCATGGCCGCCTCAACCGCGTCATCGGCACCGGAAAAACGGCCACCATCAGAAAACGAGTCCGGCGTAACGTTGACGATACCCATGAGGATGCCCCTCGGCCCAAGGGCGAGCTCTCGTCCATGGGCGAGACGCCAAATCATGGTTTCGAACGCGGCTGGCATGCCTGCAATGCTCCTGTCGTCTGGTCTTCAAGCCCGACGCCGATCCTGCTCCGGCGCGGACGTCTTATTTTTTGGGGTTGCGCTTGGCATCGCTATGCAGCAAGCTTCCGTTAAACACAACAACGGGAACACGGAATATGACCTTTATGATGAAGGCAAATGCGAAGTGGGGTTGGGCAGGCATTGTTGGTTGCGTCTTGGCGGCAGGCCTTGCAGTTCCCGCTTGTGCTCAGGTTGTTGTCAAGAAAACAACGAGTTACTTCGTCATTCAAGGTAAGACTGCAAGAGATCTGGACGCGGCTCTGGCGCATAGTGGTCCGCAGATCGAAAATACCAGCCACCACCCGGGAGCAGCGCAGATCCGCTACACCGGCGGCCTGACCTACAAGGAAATAGGCGGCCTGTGTGCGATCACGAAGGCACGCGTCGATCTGTCGCTGAACATTGTCCTGCCCAAATGGGCAAATCGTCAGGGGGCTCCGACCAACCTTGCCTTCCTTTGGGACACATTGGCCTCTGATATCAAACGGCACGAAGAACATCACGCCGCAATCGCCATTGCCCACGCTCACCAGATGGAAAAGGCGCTCGAGGCGCTGAAACCGGAGCGCGACTGCCGTTCGCTGCAGGCCAAGGCATCGACGGTCACCGACGAGCAGATCGCTCTCCAGGACGCAGATCAGCTGAAGTTCGATCGTAACGAAGCAGCGACCTTCGAAACGCGTATGGCGCGACTTCTGAAAAACCGCGCCCAGGTTGCCGCAAACAATTAGGGACGAAAAATTTTCGATGGTCTGAGGGCGATAGGGATAACCTGAGTTGTCCATAAGGCGTCGCCACGACGCTGTGTCGGCCTGCGCGAGGCCGAGACAAAATCACCCGAAGCTCGGGTCGTAAGGTCTCCAGTCGCGATATACACATCGCTTTGCTGCGCGCGATTCGTTTCCGAAACTTGCCCAGGGCTTACGGTGCATAACCACAGTCACCCTTAGATATTGGCATAGCGCAAACGTAGGTTTTGAATTACATTTTACGTCAACGCTTGGGGATGTTCTTCCACTGGTCCGGTATCGAGTTCAAATGGCCCATTCAATGGCAGAATTTGGCGTCGCGAGTGCGGGAACCGGGACAATCAACCAAGCCCTCGCTCAGCGTTTCTTGTTCTCCCGGCGCGTAACACAACAAGGGTGTCTCCTCCCTCACCCCTTGACGCGCCCTACTGGCCTCGCTCGACGTCCTACGTGAGCGAGGCTCTTTTTTTGACGCGAGTTGCGTTCAATATGCCTCGATTGGAAATAGCGTCGATGCGACAAACAAACCGGAATGCGCGTTCCTGGCTATTCCTCAAGACGTCACCCGATTTAGGCCTGACGCTCCGGCACATGCACGACAAGACCGTCAAGCGCGTCGGTGATCTTGATCTGACAGGATAGGCGCGACGTGGGACGAACATCGACCGCAAAATCCAGCATGTCTTCTTCCATCGCTTCCGGTGCGCCTGTCTTGGCCGTCCAGGCGTCATCAACATAGACATGACAGGTGGCACAGGCACAGGCGCCGCCGCATTCAGCCTCGATGCCGGGCACGGAGTTGCGGACCGCGTTCTCCATGACCGTCGAACCGACCTGCGCATCGATTTCAAACTTGGTTCCGTCAAATGAAATTACTGTCAGCTTAGCCATTTGTTTATCCACCAATCCGGGGCGCCAGCGGCTTCGATCAGCTCAGGCCGCGCCATCTTTTCAAACAAAACGCCGGGTATCGCTCCCGGCGCTTGAAATCAGGCCTACATCGGGGGCCATGTCTTACTCGTCGCGGTAAACCTTTTCGCGACGCTCATGACGTTCCTGCGCTTCGATCGAGAGTGTTGCGATCGGACGCGCATCAAGCCTCTTGAGGCCGATGGGCTCGCCCGTCTCTTCGCAATACCCGTAGGTACCGTCTTCAATCCGCTGCAGGGCGGCATCAATTTTGGAAATCAGTTTGCGCTGTCTGTCGCGGGCCCTGAGTTCGATCGCACGGTCCGTTTCGGAGGATGCGCGGTCAGCAAGGTCAGGATGGTTTGCGCTTTCTTCAGCAAGATGATCGAGGGTTTCACGCGCCTCTCTCAGGATTTCATTTCTCCAGTTGATCAGCTTGGCCCGGAAGTAAGCCTGCTGATTGGAATTCATGAACTCCTCGTCTTCTGAAAGAACATACTTGCTAAGATCGATAGTCTCACTCAACGCGATTCTCCTGAAGAACATCACATTCTGCGGCTGTATAGCCAGATCAGCGTCGCAGTTCAAGCAAGGAATAGCCGCTCACTGGCATTGGCCAGTTTATAAACAAAAAGCCTAATAATTTTGCAAGCAATTGAATACTTGTGACAATTTCATGAACAGCCGCGCCAGAAATGACAATCTGCAAGCCCCTGCGGCCTGATTCGACACAACGCACTTCAGTGCACGCGCCTTGACCCTTGCCGCGTGGCTGCATAAATTCGCACTGCTGCGTGATGCGTTCGATTGAGCGCACTGCGCCGTAACGGTTTGCGAACGGCAAAGATGCACGAGGCCCAGGGTATGCCCAAAGGGCACGACCGAGCCTGAAAGCTGAATATCCTTCAGACCGCTTTTGCAGCACGAAGGCAATGGGAGTCCGCGCGCCGAATGACAAGCAAGCAACCCGCGAAACGGCGTCTATTCCTCTTGCGTCATGCCCACAGCAGTTGGCCCCGCCCCGGGGAAAAGGACTTTGATCGCAGCCTCGATGATACAGGCAGGCACGAGGCACGCAGCGTCGCAGAGATGGCGGCCAGCGCCGACTACCAGCCGACCAGGATCTTGTGTTCCCCTGCCCGCCGTTGCACCGAAACCGTATCGATTTTCCTCAACGCAATGGAGCATGCCCCGGAGGTCATCCTCGACGGGGCACTCTATGACCGCGATGCAACCTATTATCTTGAGAAAATTGAGGAAATCGAAGATGGGCAGTCGGTTCTGGTTGCCGGTCACAACCCCATGATCGAAGAGACCTTCAAAGCGTTGAGCGACGGCGACCAATCAGCTGAGGAGTGGCTGGCCGGAGGGTATCACACCGCCGGGTTCGCGGTCTTCGAAGCACTCAAGGGAGCAAAATGGCGACTGCAGGGTTTGCTGTCTCCATAGGAAATTGAAGCGACTGGAAGGCTACAGAGGAAAAAGCGCCTGATTTTTCCAAACCAGACACTATCGCCTCAAGAGCCAAATCAGCGGCGCGGACCCCGCGCAACGCGTTCAATTTCCTCCCGCACAAGCCGCTCCACGAGCGTCGGCAGATTATCATCCAGCCATTCCTGCAGCATCGGCCGCAACATTTCGCTGGCGATGTCGTCGAGTGTGCGCGACGACGCACCAATCGCCTTTGCCAGCTCATCAAAGGAGCGCGCCACGCGTTCGCCGATATGCTGGGAAACAATCGATGTTGTAGCCGCGGAGACTGGCGTCATCGACAGGTCATGCTGGAGCTCGGCCGGCATATCGGAAGAGGCTGACGCGGCAGTATCCTCTTGCTCGACAGTGTTTTCGTGCTCGAATGTAACACTCTCGTTCATCGAGCTGGGTGTCGGTTGATCGACGATAACCGGATCATGTTCCACAGGCAGAATCCCTTCCGGCATCCAGCCGTTTGAGTTTCCAGGGACCACACGGCGCTCAGAGGCTGCCTTGACGCGCGCTGCGACGTCGGCGAGCGACATGGGTCGATGACCGCCTGCAACATCCTGCGAAAGCGACAGAGCATCTTGCTGCACGCGCTCCACTGGCGGCTCCACGACCGGAACGACAGGCAGTTCGTTGACGAAGTCAGGAGCCTGGAATTCGACGATTTCCTCATCGACTGTCAGGTGAATATCGTTCGCTGCTTCCGGCATTTCGGCAGGCGCATTGCCGGAACCAAGGGTCTCCGGTTGATCATTGTTTTCAATGATCCGCCGGATCGAGGCCAGAATTTCTTCCATCGACGGTTCACGCATTACATTCGACTGGGCCATCTTAATCCCCGCTTCGCGCATTTCGGGCTGCCGTACAAATCACAGCCATAGCATTTTACATTAATTTGACCAAATTCGAAAAAGAACTGCAGGCTATCGATATCCACCTGCAATTCACAACTTTAACAGATATTTACCATAGCGCGCGAAAGAAGTTGCAAGCTGCGTCAAGCTCGACCTTGCGCTGGGCGCGACGGTGGATCGCTTCTTCGTCATCACCCCACTGGCTTGTCTGCCAGTCCTCGTCGATATGCGCGAGACGCCATGTTTCATCGGCATCGAGGCGGCCTTCCGCAAATGCAAGCGCCAGCAACGCGGAACCGGTCAATGTTGTCACGGTGTGGAGACATGCCAGCATGAACGGTGCGTCAAACCGGCGGAGTGCAACGCCAAAGGCCGCGATCGCTTCCCTGGGCTGCTCCTGATGCATCACACCTTCGGCAAGGATGAAGCGGGCTCCGAACGCCTGCGAGAGCCAATCGATGATTGGATCCCAGCCCTCACGCTGCAAAGCGACAAGCCGCTCCGGTGAATCGGCGCGGTAGCAGATGAGATCGCTCGACGAGAAGCGCAGCATGTCCTCGAAAACGGCCTGCGGGTCGCGCATAATGCCATCGATCGTGGTATTGGCGAGCCGTGTCATCGGCATCGTGCCGGGATTGATGACATCCTTCTGCGCTTCCCATTCGTCCGCGACCAACCGGGCGGCCTTTGCGGTGGGTACCTCAAACTTCGCCTTTGCGGGTGTCCGCAGCGACTTCCCATCCAGTGTGATGCCAAAGACGTCCTCGCCTTCAGGTTTCACGTCGACCGTCGTGTAGAAGCGCTTCGGGAGCGGCGCTTTCATCTGGATCTGCGCGCGGCGCACAGGATCGGGGTCGGAAAGAAAGCTATCGGAAAGATCAGACAGTATGTCGCGCATGCCATTAATTCCGTTCAGAGATCAGGATTTCAGGTTATTCGGGGACTGTCGGCCAGCCCGCGTTCAGTCACCTAGTGCGGCCACAAGACGCGGTATGTCACGCGCATGATCCGCAATCGCGTCGGCACCGTGAAGGCGCAGATCATCCACAGCGCCATAGCCCCACGATACGCCGATAGCATATGCGCCAGCGGCCTTGGCCATCTGGATATCATAAATGCTGTCGCCGATCACGATGGTGTCGCGCGCGTCCATGCCCGTATCCGTGCAACATTCCAGGACCATCGCCGGATGGGGTTTCGAGGGGCAGTCATCCGCCGTTCTGGAAACGATGAACGCGCGGTCAAATCCATGCGTGTCGCACACCAACTGCAGACCACGCCGCGATTTGCCCGTGACCGCGCCCAGAAGCAGCGCGTCATCGGACGATAGCTTGGTCATCATGTCGGGAACGCCCGGATAAAGCGGCTCCTGAAAGCCCTTCTCCGCACGAGTTGCCGCAAAGATGGACTTGTAGTGAAACATCATCTCTTGCGACTGTTCATTGACCTCATCGAGGCCCCGGATCCGTGCAATTGCCAGATCAAGAGAAAGGCCGATGATCGATCGGGTTGCCTGAGAACTTGGCGCTTCGAGACCGTAAGCCCGAAATGTCCTCTCCATGACCTCATGGATCAGATGGGCGCTGTCGACCAGCGTCCCGTCGCAATCGAAGAGAACGAGCTTCATTCGTCGTAATCCGGGCCGTTCTGGTCGAAGCCCAGCAGGTTCCACGTTTGCACCATGTGGGGCGATAGCGGTGCGGTAACCTTCAGGCGTCCACCCGAGGGATGCGGAATATCGATATGGCGGGCATGAAGATGCAGCCGGTTCTGCACACCGCCGGGGAAGGTCCAGTTGAGATCGGCCTGGAAATACTTCGGATCGCCGATAATCGGATGGCCGATATGGGCGGCGTGGACGCGCAGCTGATGGGTGCGACCGGTGTAGGGCTCCATCTCCAGCCAGGCGAGGTTCTGTGCCGCCTGTTCGAGAACCCGGTAATAGGAGACGGCATGATCGGCACCGTCCTCGCCGTGCTTGCTGACGCGCATGCGGTCACCGTCCGGTGTCTCTTCCTTGACGAGCCAGGTCGAGATGCGGCCTTCGCGCTGCCGCGGCACACCGCTGACCAGCGCCCAGTAGGTTTTTTTCGTGTCGCGCTCGCGAAACGCGGCCGTCAGCTTCTGTGCAGCGCCGCGTGTCCGGGCGACGACAAGAACGCCGGACGTGTCGCGGTCCAACCGGTGAACGAGGCGCGGCTTTTCACCTTTCTTGCTGGTCCAGGCTTCCAGCATCTTGTCGATATGGCGCGTGAGACCCGAACCGCCCTGCACGGCAAGGCCCGCCGGCTTGTTCAGCACGAAAACCTTGTCATCTTCATGCAGCAGCATGCGCGACAGAAGCTCCGCGTCACCGGAATGCTTGAGTTCCTTGCCGGTAGGCGCGCCGGTGCGCTCGTCGCTTTTGGCGTCGATATCCATCGGCGGAATGCGCACGGTCTGTCCCGGCTGGACACGGGCATCGGTCTTCACACGACCACCATCGAGCCGCACCTGCCCGCTGCGCAGCAACTTCTGGAGGGCGCCAAAACCAAGGCCGGGATAATGAATCTTGAACCAGCGGTCGAGCCGCATGCCCGCTTCGTCTTCCTCGACCTGTCTGTATTCGATGCCCGCCATTTTCACTCATGTCCGATTTCAAACCGTCGCTTTATCCCAAAGCAGACTTCAATGCCAGACCATGCACGCGAAGCAGTCCTGCCATCGTTGCAAAGCCTGAAAACAAACCACCGTCGTTGGATGTCTGGATTGCACACCGCAACACACAGCGATGATGTTGCCATGCATATTTGCAGGAGCATCGCGCTGCAGAAGGCTGTTCCTCGCCTCTACATGATATTTGTCAAATTTTGAGTTATGCATTTGCATAACAGCGAACGAAAATTCGGAATAATCTGCGGTTCAAGGTGCCCATGAGACTCGGTCGATCAGATTGGCCAAGTTCTGGGCGTCTAACTACTGATGGACGACTTTCGGGCGCGACGTCCAGCCGCCACGCCCTTGCTAAAGGATGGCAGGCCATGCCCGACAGGCTCGAACCGAAATTCCTGACTGTTTTGAAGGAAGGCTATACGCTGGATCGACTGCGGGCCGACGCGGTTGCCGGCCTTACGGTCGCCATTGTCGCCCTGCCCTTGTCCATGGCAATTGCCATTGCCTCCGGCGTTGGCCCGGAACGCGGCCTCTACACGACGATCTTCGGTGGTTTCATCGTGTCCCTTCTTGGGGGCAGCAGGCATCAGATCGGCGGCCCGGCCGGTGCCTTCATTGTCCTGGTGGCCGCGACGGTGGCGCGCCACGGGATTGAAGGCCTGGCAGTCGCAACAATGATGTCCGGGCTTTTCATGATGCTGGCCGGATGGTTGCGGCTGGGCAAATACATCAAATACATTCCCTATCCCGTCACGGTCGGCTTCACGGCAGGGATTGGCGTCATCATCTTTGCAAGCCAGATCCATGACCTCTTCGGGCTGACGACACGGGGAAAGGAACCCGGACCGCTCTACGACAAGCTGGTCTATCTCTGGGGCTATGCCGGCACGATCAATACCGAAGCCACGCTTCTGGCGGGCCTGACCGTGGCCATCATCCTGCTTTTGAAGCGCTTCTTGCCGAATTGGCCCGGATTGCTCATTGCAGTCACGCTCGCGTCGCTCGGAGCCTATGCGTTCGGACTTCCGGTTGAGACAATCGGCAGCCGGTTCGGCGGCATCCCGCAATCCGTTCCGTCACCGCACCTGCCGCCACTGGATCCGGCATTGTTTCTTGCGGTCTTGCCGGATGCTATTGCGTTTACGCTGCTGGGCGCCATTGAATCGCTTCTCTCGGCGGTGGTCGCGGATGGCATGTCAGGCCGGCGTCATCGCTCCAGCATCGAACTCATTGCCCAGGGCGTGGCCAATATCGTCTCGGCGCTGTTCGGCGGCATCTGCGTGACCGGAACGATCGCCCGCACAGCAACCAACGTTCGTGCCGGCGCAACAAGCCCGGTGTCAGGCATGCTGCACGCGATTTTCGTGCTGGCCTTTCTCCTGATCGCCGCGCCGCTTGCGCGCTATATTCCGCTGGCCGCGCTCGCGGGGATCCTCGGCTACGTATCCTACAACATGATCGAGCGGCCCGCTTTTGCCGCCCTCTTCCGCTCATCGCGCGGCGACATGCTGGTCCTGATGGCAACTTTCTTGCTCGTCATTTTCAGGGACCTGACAGAAGGGATCGTCGTGGGGTTCCTGCTGGGCGCAGTCCTCTTCATCGAGCGGATGGCGCGCCATGTGGAAGTGCACGAACAGCCGGGCGAACTGTTTGCCGGGCCCGGCGACGACGATCCCGAAAATCCGTTCCGAACCAGCGATCCGGAAACGGTGGTCTACCGGATTTCGGGCGTCTTCTTTTTCGGCGCTGCGGCGACCGTGGCTTCTGTGCTCGACCGGATTGCCGATCGTCACCGCAACTTCATTCTCGACTGCACCTATGTGCCATTCCTTGATTCAACTGCCGCCAACGTCATCGAAGGCAGCGTTCGCAAGGCGCGAAAACAGAAGACCCGGGTCCTGATTGCCGGAGCATCGCCGGACGCCCGCGCGATGCTCGAGGCACACCACGTCTGCACGCCGGATGTCGAGTTTCATCCGACCTTCGACGCCGCCGCAAAGGCCGTCAGCCTGCAGCCTGAACCGCGCTGATATCGCGGACCGTTTGCGGTCTATCCTCGAAAGAACCGCGCAACTCCGCCGACATCGATTTCAGCGTCTTGGGCGACGCAGCACAGATCTGGTTGCGACCGCTGGCCTTGGCGACGTAGAGAGCGCTGTCAGCCGCTGCCGACAGCTGGTCGATTCCGAAGCCGCCGGGAATATCCGCAAGGCCGATGCTGACGGTGGCGCGAATGTGGCGACCGGCGAACTCGACCGCAGTGTCGGCAAATTCAGCGCGAATTTCCTCTGCCAGCAGGCTGGCGCGTTCCGCCGTCCACTCCCGCGCGAAGAATGCAAACTCCTCGCCTCCGAGGCGTCCGACAACGACATTGGATCCGGCCTTCGCCTGCAGGATCTGGGCAAAGGCCTTCAACACTTCATCGCCCGCCAGATGACCGTAATTGTCATTCACCGCCTTGAAGTAATCGAGATCGATGATCGCCAGCGCGCCCCCGATCAGATCGCGTTCAAGCGTACGCTCGACCGAGGAAACAAAAGCGCGGCGGTTCTTCATGCCCGTCAGCATGTCGGTATTGGCGAGCCGCTTGAGACGCTGGTGGCTTCGCTCGGCGACCAGCACGACGGTCAGCAGGGTCGTCGCAACTGTATGCATCAGCAAAAGCAGTATCACGACAAACAGCCACGGCGACACAGGACGGGCATCGATCATTTCAATCGGCCAGACATGCGCAAGCGGGATCGCCGCAAGATGGGTCAAGGCGTTGCCGGTGAAGATGACGAAGCCGAAACGCGAAAACGACAACGTCTCGCCTTCTGCACCCTGGATAAACTGCAGAGCACCTGCGAAGAGATAGGCCGCAACGCCACAACACAGCGCGGCCAAAACCGTTTCATTGCGCAGCGCCGTATCCGGGATCGCAACATACAGGGTGACGAGGGCCAGCGGCCCGATCAGGGCGCGACTGAGATGCCTCTTTCGGTGGAAAAATGCCCGGAATCCAAGCCAGACAAACGCCATCGACGCCATATACATCATCGCAGCGACCAGTCCGGTCAGCAGATTGGCATGGAACTGGCCCAGACTGCCCAGTGCAACCGAAACCACGACCATCCAGACGGCTGCCGTCCACCAGTTGAGCGCGGGATTGCGCGGTGATCGTAGCCAGGCGAAGGTAATGAAAAGCACGTTGAGAAAATTCACCAACGACACGACGAGCATCAACGTTGGCAGATTGAGAAAATCCGAAGCCATCGAACATAATCCTGATGGTTGTAAAATATATTCCAATTCTAATGAACGGATTTACTCTTGCCCCACCCTTCTTAATGAAAGGTAAAATTTCCCGCATTTGAGACGCTGTCCACAGCACATTCCTCGCCTGAGCGGACGGTTTGCGCGTTGCAAATTCTTCGGGCGCGCGGTCAAAGATGTGGTAAGCGTTCGAATGGGTATAGAGAGGGGGAATTCAATATGAAAGCAGGCTATTTCGCATCAGCCATCGGCATCTTGCTGGTGACAGCGTCGGCAGCGCTGGCAGATCCGACGGGAACATTCGACGTCAAGGGGACAAACCCGGATACCGGCAAGGAATACAAGGGAACGGCTGAGGTCACCCGAACCGGTCAGACCTACACGGTGGTGTGGAAAATCGCTGGCGACAAGTTCATCGGTACCGGTCTTGGCGCAAAGTTTGTCGGCAACCGCTTCGAAATCGGTGCGGCAACGCCCGACGACACCGCAATTTCAGTCGGCTATGTTTCAAACAACTCGTTTGGCATGGCGATGTTCTTCGAACAGGACGATGGCCATTGGGAAGGCGCCTGGACCTATGGCGGTTCACAGATCGCCGCCCCCGAAAACTGGTATCGCCAGTAAGCCCGGCAAAAATCACCATTGAACTTGATTTGGCGCGTTGAAAGCGGCAGGAACGCCGATGAGACGCGCCAGATCATGGATAAAATGGGCATTGCTGGTCCAGTGACTGTCTCACGACACGATTTTGGAAGACGCGCGTATTGTCAGCGCGGGAGACCCGGAGACACATGACGGCCAACAAACCCGTGATCTATGTCGATGCAGACGCCTGCCCGGTCAAGCCGGAAATCCTCAAGGTCGCCGAGCGGCATGGCCTCGAGGTCGTCTTCGTCGCCAATAGCGGCCTTCGCCCGTCACGCGATCCGATGGTCCGGAACGTCATTGTCTCAAGCGGCTTTGATGCGGCGGACAACTGGATCGCCGACAATGCCGGTGCCTTCGATATCGTTGTGACGGCAGATGTGCCGCTGGCCGTTCGCTGCGTCGCAAAAGGCTGCCTGGTCACCGGTCCGTCAGGCCACGGCTTCGACGAAACAAACATTGGTGTGGCATCAGCCATGCGCGATCTTGGCGCGCATCTGCGCGAAACCGGCGAAAGCCGGGGCTTCAACGCAGCTTTTTCACCAAAGGATCGCTCGCGGTTTCTCGAAAAGCTGGAAAGCGTTTGCCGCCGCGCCAAATCTTCATTCACGACAAGGGAACAGAATTCATGAAAGTGATCTCGCAGAACATTGCCTTTGGCGGGATGCAGGGCGTTTATTCGCATACGTCCGAGACTTTGGGCTGCGACATGACCTTTGCAGTCTTCGTACCGCCAAAGGCCACGCAGGAACCCTGCCCGGTTCTCTGGTATCTTTCGGGTCTGACATGCACGCATGCGAACGTCATGGAAAAAGGCGAATATCGCCGACTGGCCGCCGAACTCGGCATGATCATCGTCTGCCCCGACACGAGCCCCCGCGGCGACGATGTCGCAGACGAGGCGACCAACTGGCAAATGGGCAAGGGCGCGGGCTTCTACATCGACGCCACACAGGAGCCCTGGTCGAAACACTACCGCATGTATTCCTATGTCACGGATGAACTCCCCAAGGTCATCGCTGCCAACTTCCGCGCAGACATGACGCGGCAAGGCATATTCGGCCATTCCATGGGTGGTCATGGTGCATTGACGATCGCGCTCAAAAACGCCGATCGCTTCAAGAGCTGCTCGGCCTTTGCGCCGATCGTCAACCCGATCGAAGCCGACTGGTCAGCACCCGCCTTCGAGAAATATCTGGGCGGCGACAAGCAGACGTGGCGATCCTACGACGCCTGCGCACTGGTGGCCGATGGGGCACGCTTCCCCGAAATCCTGATCGATCAGGGCGGCGCCGACAGCTTCCTCGAAAAAGGACTGATGCCCTGGCGCTTTGCTGACGCGGTCGAAGGCACAGACATTCAGCTGACGCTAAACATGCGCGAAAACTACGATCATTCGTATTACTTCATCTCGACCTTCATGGACGATCATCTGCGCTGGCATGCAGAAAGACTGAACGGATAAGTACGAGCATCAAGTTGCGTTACGTCTGAACGCGGCCGGAAAGGTCCAGATTCAGCGACGGAGTTCCAGTCCCTCGGCGAATTTGTCGGCGGCGGGGCATGGCTGCTGATGATCCTTCGCAGGCGCAGTTGCACACGTTTCCCGTCGTTCGCCGCTGCTTTTGCTCGCTGAGTGCTCCAGCTTATGTGGCTTGCGCGCGGGCTTCGGTCCCGGATGTGCGGGTCTTTCACTCGATGCCGGCATCGGAGCCATTGGAACAGTCGCGGCGACTGGTTCGGTCGGCTGAGGCAGCGAAAAACGACCGCGGATATCAGAGGCAATCGCGCCTGCGAGGAGCCGCGCGGCACTCGTCTTATCATTGGCTGTCGTTGATCGCGCCAGCCGCAGCACCGTCGATTTGTCACCGGCCGGAGATATTGTCGCGTCTACTGTTGCGACTGCGCGGGCGGAGGCCCCGCTCTTTGCGCTGCCGATGTCCACGTCGCTCAGCGCGATATCAAGCGAAACGGCCTGTTCCCCCACCATTGGCGAACGAACAGATCGCGAGAGATCCTGAGACAGAAGCGCTTCAACCGCATTCGCCTTTCCGTCAGCGGATACCACATGCGCGGATGTCAGCGAATAGCCCGAAACACCGCCCGCCTGCCGGCCTGCGGTGGTATCGCAACCGCCGATCAACAGGGCGATCGGCACAATCAGGATTTTCAGGAAACGCATCATATTGGAAACCGGATTGCAGACTCAACGTCTGCAATCACGATCCAACATAAGACGAGGATCGGCAATCGCCGAATCTCTTACTTATCGTCAACCACGCGAAGGCCGAACCAGGCGTCCTTGACGGCATTGTAGTGCTCTTCAGGATTATACTCGGCCACATTGAGGTGCTGGCTTTCGACCGTGAGGCCGCCAACAGAGGTCAAAACGGCATAGCTGGCCACAACGCTGTCATGCTGTGCCTGTGCGAGGTTTTCCTTCGCATTCAACACCTGCTGCTGTGCGTTCAGCACGTCGAGCGTGGTTGCCTGACCGACGTTGCGCTCTTCCATCACGCCGGAGAGCGCGAGATTGGCTGCTGAAAGCGCCTGCTTGTTGGCAGAAATTGCAGCGCCAGAGGCTTCCAGCTGCGCATACGACGAGACGATCGACTGCTGAACAGCCTGCTGGGCCGAATCAACCTTGATCTGCTGCTGGTTCAGCGTTTCCTTTGCCTGCCGGATCGAGCCATATTCCGCACCACCCTTGTAGATCGGAATGGTCAGCGAAGCGGCAATGCTCAGCGAGTTGTATGTACGCGGGTTCGAAAAGGTCGACGGATCACCGTAGTTGCGGGCGGCGCTACCCTGGATCGCAACACCCGGCAGCATCGAGCCCTCGGCAGTCTTGACCTGGAAGCCTGCTGCATCGACAGCGTGCTGTGCCGCAAGGATCGACGGATGCTGCTTCATGCCGAGAGCAACGGCACTGTCAATGCCACCCGGGATGCCGGCGCGCGCTGCCTTGGCCTGCGAAATGCCCTTCGGCTGTTCGCCAACGATCTGGGCATAGACGGCCTGCGCCTGCTTCAGCTGCGCCGTGGCGGCAGCCAGAAGGGCCTGTGCGGCGGCAAGCTGGGCCTGCGCCTGGCTGACGTCTGTCTTCGTGCCTTCGCCAACCTGCAGACGTGCATTCGATGCCTTCAGCTGTTCATTCAGGAAGGCGAGGTTCTGCTTCCGGATGGCCACGATTTCCTGGTAGAGCGCGACATTCGCATAAGACTGTGCGGCGGAAAACAGGATCTGCATCTCGGTCGCGCGCAGCTGCTCGCGCGCTGCAAATACGCCTGCCTCAGCGGCATTGACGCGATTGAGCGTCTGGAACCCGTCAAAAACCTGCTGGCTGATGGTGATACCGATGCTGTCGCTGGTAATGAAACCGTTGGCGCCGTTGATATTGTTCACGCCGTAGGCGACTGACCGCGCGGCTGTTGCATTGGCAGAAATCTGCGGCCGGTAGCCGGCCTTGGCGATCGTGACACTTTCGTCCGTTGCACGCAGGCCTGCACGGGCAGCATTCACATCGGGATTGTTGGCGTAGGCCTTGGCCATGGCGCCCTGGATCGTTTCGGCACCGGCGGCAAGAGGAGAAAGAACCGCAATCGGAAATACTGCCGCCGCCAGAAGCGCCCTACGAAACTGTGTCACCAAACTCACTCCTGAAACGATCCGGGCGAAATCGCCCGGCTAATAGAATGTTAATACATTCAAATGTGTGAGCTTAGAAATCGATCGACAAGCGGCGGCCAATTTTTCGACCGAAAATCACCATAATCGTTGCCGATGGGCAACACGTTTCAACCAAATCGAACCGCTCGCGTGAACGAACTCAGAACACGAACTCTGCGACTTTGCGGAAACCGGGAAGAGGCTTGACAGCCGTGTTGAAGGCGAAGCGTTCAGACACCGAATTGCCTTCGCGAACGAAGATTCCGGCCACCGACGTATTGCCGGAACCGGTTACGGCAACCAGGCGACCGCCGTCACGCAACTGATCAAAAAGCGCCTGCGGAATGACCTCGACAGCGCCATTCAGGAAGATGACGTCATAGGGTGCTTCGGCACCATAGCCCTTTTCAAGATCGCCCTTGACGACCTTCACGTTGGTGCAGCCTTCGGCGGCAAGTGTTGCTGCAGCCTTGGCAGCAAGTTCTTCGTCGCTCTCAAGCGCGACGACAGCGCCGGCAACCTTTGACAGGATCGCGGAGGCATAACCTGTGCCGGCACCAACATCCAGCACGCTATCTTCCACCGTGATCTCGGCGAGCTGCAGAAGCTTCGCCAGCGGCGATGCCTGCATGATGTAGCGCGCGATCGTGCCGGCCTTGGCAGGGGCGATTTCGATATCGGTGTCGATATAAGCGAGCGGCGCGACCTTTTCCGGTACGAACGCCTCGCGCCGCACGGTCAGAAATGCCGACAGGACCGAATGCGACGTGACGTCGGTCGTACGGATCTGGCTTTCCACCATCTTGGAGCGAGCGGATTCGAAATCAATCATGGGTAGCTTCCCTGTTGCCGGGCTTCGGTCGAAGGCAATAGTCGAGAATCGAACCGCAAAAACCTTGGCGATCCGATGGATTGACTAAGGTCTTTAATCGCGCCTGACGCGGCTTTCAAGCGCGCAATCTTGCCATGCAGCGAAAATCCCCGCCGCGATGCAACGGAAGTCAAATTCGATCTTTCAAGGGAAGGTTTGGAGGCCTCGCCCGGAATTGAACCGGGGTACAAGGATTTGCAGTCCTCTGCGTCACCACTCCGCCACGAGGCCTCAACTGCCCTTCGTTTAAACCATGAGGTTTAAGGAAGGCTTACACGATCCGTGCGGGCCGCCGTTCCCGGCGACGGCGCGGGATGTAGAATGAATGCCGCCAAACTGCAAGCGAATTTTTGTCAGCGTCCAGCCTGATCTGTGCGCCGCGCCCGATACCATTTCACCACGGCCTTGCGTCGCCATCTGCGCGCAACAGGCACGTCCTGCGACAGGACGGCGAGCCCGAGCGGAAACATCCAGAAGCCAAGAATCGGCAAGAAGCCCAGAACGCCGCCCACCATCAGCGCAGAACCAAGCGCAATGCGTCCGCGTCGCTGACGCGGTAAGCGCAGCCTGAAACGGCCGAGCGAAATCTCGCCTTTTGCAAAATCAAGTCCGGCCATCACACACCAAACGCACAACGTTTGCGGGCGCCATTTCGCCCAACGCGCCAATACAAGCCTGTAAATCGGTTGTTTTTCAGGCACTTCAAGCTTTTTCTGAGAAAATCTGAAAAAACCGCTTGGCAAATCGTCAAAGCATTTGTATTACCCCGCCAATCCCGCCGCGAGGCGATGATCCCTGGTAGCTCAGCGGTAGAGCATTCGACTGTTAATCGACAGGTCGCCGGTTCGAATCCGGCCCGGGGAGCCAGTTTCAGCACGGATTTCGATAACTGTGCAAATAAATTCCCCCGAAAGCACCGCTTTCGGGGGTTTTTCTTTTCTTATCGTTGCTTTCCCCGCAGGCGGTCTAGGGGCCTACCCCCGGACCACAGGCAGCATGGATCGCACGCCGGTCAGGCGTGCGAAATTTCAAAAACTGGTGCCGATCCGCAGCAGCTCAGGCAGCCGGGCTCAGCGCCTTTGCGCGCATCAGCATTCCGAAGAGATCGCGCGGCTCATCCGGATCGGCGAGCAAATCAAGCTCTTCGTAAAGACCGGTCTCCGCAAGCTTTGAACGTACGTAACGCAGAGCCGAGAAATCCTCGACGGCAAAGCCCACCGAATCGAACAGCGTGATCTCGCGGTCATCCGTGCGCCCTTCCCGCTTGCCGGCCATGACAGACCAGAGTTCGGTGACCGGATGATCGGCGTCGAGCTGCTGGATCTCGCCTTCGATGCGGGTCTGCGGCGGAAATTCGACGAAAATGGACGAGCGCAGCAGGATATCCCTGTGCAACTCGGTCTTGCCCGGGCTGTCGCCACCGACAGCGTTGATGTGCACGCCCGCGCCAATCATGTTGTCGGTCAGAATCGTCGCATACTGCTTGTCAGCCGTCACGGTGGTCACGACCTGAGCGCCCAGGACAGCATCCTCCGCCGTGGAGCAGATCGTCGCCTCGATGCCCGTTCCGGCAAGATTGCGGGCGCATTTGACGCTGGCCGAACGTTCAATATCGAAAAGCCGAACCTTCTTGATGCCAAGGACAGCCTTGAAGGCGAGCGCCTGGAATTCGGACTGTGCGCCGTTGCCGATGATGGCCATCGTATCGGCGCCCTTCGGCGCGAGATACCTGGCCGCAAGTGCCGACATGGCGGCCGTACGCAACGCTGTCAGCATGGTCATTTCGGACAGCATCAGCGGATAACCGGTGCGCATGTCGGAGAGCAGGCCAAACGCCGTCACCGTCTGGCGACCGGAGCGCGTGTTCTTTGGATGGCCGTTGACGTATTTGAAGCCGTAAACTTCACCGTCTGTCGTCGGCATGAGTTCGATCACGCCTTCGTCGCTATGGGCGGGGATGCGGGCCACCTTGTCGAAAAGCTCCCAGCGCAGGAAGTCCTTCTCGATTTCGGCGGCCAGTTCGGTCAGGAACCGCTCGACACCGATACGGTGAACCAGCTTCATCATGCTGTCGACGCTGACAAAGGGTACGACGTTGAGTTTTTCTTCCATGATTTCCCCTCCGGAAGTTGATTTCAGAATGTTCGGGTTGGCCGGTCGATGACCCGCTTGCCCAAAAGACTTGCGGCAAGATCGGTCATCAGCACGGCTGTGCGTCCCCGGTCATCCAGGAACGGATTGAGTTCGACCAGATCGAGACTGGTCACGAGCTCGCTGTCGCAAAGCATTTCCATGATGAGGTGCGCCTCGCGGAACGTCGCGCCACCCGGAACTGTGGTTCCGACACCGGGCGCAAAAGCCGGATCAAGGAAGTCGACGTCGAGGCTGACATGCAGGTCGCCACCAGCGGCCTTCACGGTCGCGAGAAAATCCTTCAGCAGCGGTGCAACGCCGTTTTCGTCTATGGCGCGCATGTCATGCACGGTCACGCCATGCATACGCAGCGCGCCGCGTTCGGCCGGGTCAACGCTACGGATACCCATCATGCAGATGTTCTTCGGATTGACCGGGTGTGGCGGCATGTCGAGCGTATCGGCAAACCCATCGATCCCGCAGGCATAGGCCAGCGGCACGCCATGCAGGTTGCCGCTTTCGGTGGTTTCCAGCGTGTGGAAGTCAGGATGTGCGTCGAGCCAGAGCACAAAGAACGGGCGGCCATTTTCAGCCGCGTGGCGTGCAAGGCCCGTGAGCGAACCCGCGGCCAGGCTATGGTCGCCGCCAATGACGATCGGCATGCCCTCGCCGCGTGCCTTGTAGACCGCGTCCTGGATTGCGTGCGTCCAGCCGACAAAGGCGTTCAGGCCCTTGATCGCTACATTGCGATGCGAAATCGGTGCAGGAATTTCAGGCATCAGGTTGCCACGATCCTCGACGGTGTGGCCAAGCTCGGCCAACGTCTCGCGCAGGCCCGCTGCGCGGAAGGCATCCGGGCCCATGTTGCAACCGCGACGGCCTGTGCCATTCTCGACCGGCGCCCCGATGATGATGCAATTCTTCGATGTCATGAATGACTCCTGTTATCTGTCAAATTTAGCCGCAATTCCCGGCGATCTGAACAAACCAATTTGGCAATTTTTGCATTCTGATTTATCATATTGGTCAATTCGGCAGCCGGAATGATCATGCAATGGATGAAGCAGACTACAGACTCATTACACTTCTGCGACACAACGGGCGGCGCTCCATCTCCGACCTCGCCCATGAGACGGGCCTGTCTCGGGCAACGGTGCGCGCACGGATCGAGAAGCTGGAAGCCGCAGGCGATATCGTCGGCTACACGGTGATCCTGAGAGCCGATGCCTTCACCGCGCCGGTGCGTGGCATCATGTTGATCGAGATCGAGGGACGCGCGACGGACCGCATCATTTCCGTCCTCGGCGGCTATCCGGAAGTGACGGCGCTGCACAAGACCAACGGAAAATGGGACCTGATTGCGGAGGTTTCGGCCACCAGCCTCACCGAGTTTGACGAGATTCTCCATCGGATCCGCTCGATCCCGGGGATTGCGACCTCGGAGACCAATATCCTGCTGGCCACACCCAAGAGCGCGAGTGCCAGGCTTTAGCTGCGAGACATATATAGAGAGAGACTTACGTGGGATGACGCCTATGACCAGCAGATCAACCGCCATTTCGATCGCCCTCACAGCGCTCGGCGCCTTGCCCTTCTATTTGATCCTGATCGCCCCCTCGGAAGTGGCGAGGATCATCATGGTGGATCCACACAGCGCATATCGCAGCTATGGCGCCGTCATCGGATCCTTCATGGCAGGCACGTTGTGGGGGTTCAGCCAGCCGGCGAGCCGCACGCCGATCGTCGCGGTGGTCCTCAGCAACATTCTGGCACTCGCGGTTTGGAGCTCGCTGCTGATTCCCCTGGAGGCGTTCCGGGGCTGGCTATGGCTTCAACTCATCGTCTTCTGGGCACTTCTCGCCATCGACTGGTCGCTATGGCGCAGTGGGCTGGAACGTGACTGGTATCTGCGTCTCAGGGTCTTGGTGACGACCGCGGTTTCCATTGCATATCTGTGCGCCATTTTCTTTTGGTAGAGAACCGGGCGCGAGCGAAAAACGGCGTTCGGCATGATCCACGACAACGCAGATGGCGTTTAATAATCGAATGCCGCTCGTCCGACCGGTTGCGCCTCCATTGATAGAGACCATGACTGATAACAGCCCCGCCATCGTCCTTTTCAGACGCGACCTTCGCCTTTGTGACAACCCCGCCCTGGATGCCGCGATCAAGACCGGGGCACCCGTGATCATGATCTACATCCGAGAGGTGGATGATCCGGACGCAGGCTCCCTTGGCGCGGCACAGCACTGGTGGCTGCATCATTCACTCTCGGCTCTGTCGCAATCGATCAAGACTTGCGGCAACCGCCTGATTCTGGCGACGGGCACGCAGAACGAAATCGTGACCGGACTTGTGAAGGAAACAGCCGCGCGCCGTGTTTACTGGAACAGGCGATACCATCTGAGGGGCCGGGAAACCGATGCCGCCCTCAAATCAGCCCTGAAAGACGTTGGTGTCGAAGCGAAAAGCTTCTCGGCCAATCTGCTGCATGAACCCTCGCGCCTGAAGACAGGAGCCGGCGGCCCTTACAGGGTCTATACACCGTTCTGGAAAGCCTTCTCCGCGGACGAAAACCTTCCCCACCCCCTGCCGGCACCTTCGCGCATCCCGGCCCCCGCAACGTTTCCACGAAGCGAGGACCTGAAGGATTGGCATCTTTTGCCGACCCAACCGGATTGGGCTGCCCCGTTCGTTCCGCATTGGCAACCCGGTGAAACGGGTGCTGCCGCGGCACTTGACGCCTTTGTCGAGAGCGCCGCCAAGGGCTATCGCACACTTCGCGATTTTCCCGGTGGCCGCCACACGTCGCGGCTTTCGCCGCATCTGGCGCTGGGTGAAATATCGCCCCTGCAGATCTGGCATGCAATCCGCACTCTCGAGGGAACATCGCCCACCGAGGACACGATCCATTTCCGCAAGGAACTCGTGTGGCGCGAGTTTTCCTGGCACCTGCTCTTTCACTATCCCGATCTGCAGACCCGGGAATTCAATCCGCGTTTTGCGGAATTCCCGTGGGATTTCGACGCCGAGGGCTATCGGCTCTGGACGAAGGGCCTCACCGGCTATCCGATCGTCGATGCCGGCATGCGCGAACTCTGGCAGACGGGATGGATGCACAATCGCGTCCGCATGATCGTCGCTTCGTTCCTTATCAAGGACCTGATGATCGACTGGCGCCATGGAGAGGCCTGGTTTCGCGATACGCTGGTCGATGCAGACCCGGCCTCGAATGCGGCAAGCTGGCAATGGGTCGCAGGCTCGGGCGCTGACGCTGCACCTTATTTCCGCATCTTCAACCCCATCCTGCAGGGTGAGAAATTCGATCCGGACGGGCACTATATCCGGCAATTCGTGCCGGAACTCTCGCGTCTGCCAAACAAGTACATCCATCGGCCGCACGAAGCACCCCTTGACGTGCTCTCGAAGGCAGGCGTGAAGCTTGGAACGACCTATCCCCGTCCGGTCGTCGATCATGGCCGGGCGCGTGATCGGGCGCTCGCCGCCTACAAGGAGGTGTCGGGTAGCGGGGGTCAGGTTTCATCGCCGGATTGAACCTCCCGAGAAATGCGATACAAGGCCTCATCGAACACATGGGGCCCCAAATGCGCATCGCCTGGCTTTTCCTGATTGCCGCCATCGTCACGGAAGTGGCAGGCCTCACCGCCATGAAGGCGATGACGGTCAGCGGCGGCTATATCGGCTATATCATCATGTATGCGGCGATCGCCCTTTCTTATTACTTCCTCGCCAAGGCGGTCGAATCGATTTCGGTCGGCGTTGCCTATGCCGTCTGGGAAGGTTCGGGTGTCACGCTGATCACGCTCGTCTCCGTTCTGGTCTTCGGGCATCACCTGACGGGCCGTGAAATGCTGGGCATTGCGCTCGCCGTCGCCGGCATCATCTGCGTCAACGCCGGCGAAGTTCACGACGAAGAGCATCACGCGGGAGAGGCGCAATGACCTTTGACATCCACTTCTTCTATGCGCTGATCGCAGCAGCCCTCGATGTCGCGGCAAACCTTGCCTCACGCAAGTCAGACGGCTTTCGCAACCGCCTCTGGGGCGCGCTGTCGATCGCCTTCGTACTGGCGGCCTTCTTTTTTCTGGCAGAAGCGGCAAAGGGGCTCGATCTCGCGGTCGCCTATGCGATTCTCGGCGCAACCGGCATCTTTGCAACCGCCATTCTCGGCCGCCTTCTCTTCGGCCAGAGACTGAAACCGATCGGCTGGTTCGGTCTGGCGCTGGTGTTTTCCGCCGTCATCGTTCTCAAGACCGCCTGAACGCCGCAAGGATCGCAAACCTTCGAGGTGAGCGAATTTCGTTCACCCTAAGCAGGAAATGCGAAACGGTTTGTCTTGCGAAATGCACAAATAACGAACAAAACTCGCGCCAGTTTCAAAAATACCAAAGGTTTATCCATGGCCTCTTTTCCGTCCGTTATCGAAGCAATCGGTAACACGCCGCTCATCAAGCTCAAGGCTGCCTCTGAGGCAACCGGCTGCACGATTCTCGGAAAGGCCGAATTCCTGAACCCCGGCCAGTCCGTGAAGGACCGCGCCGCCCTCTTCATCATCCGCGACGCGGAGCGCAAGGGTCTCCTGAAACCTGGCGGCGTGATCGTGGAAGGAACGGCAGGCAATACCGGCATCGGCCTCACGATGGTCGCCAAGGCGCTCGGCTATCGCACCGTCATCGTTATCCCGGAAACGCAGAGCCAGGAAAAGAAGGACGCGCTGCGCCTTCTCGGCGCCGAGCTGGTCGAGGTTCCCGCCGTCCCCTACAAAAACCCGAACAACTATGTGAAAGTCTCCGGCCGTCTGGCGGAACAGCTCGCCAAGACCGAGCCGAACGGCGCGATCTGGGCAAACCAGTTCGACAACGTCGCCAATCGCGATGCGCATGTGGCAACGACCGCACCGGAAATCTGGCAGGCAACGGATGGCAAGGTCGATGGTTTCATCTGCGCCGTCGGTTCCGGCGGCACGCTTGCGGGCACTGCGCAAGGCCTGTGGGGTTTCAACAAGAACATCAAGATCGGCCTTGCCGATCCCGAAGGCGCTGCCCTTTACGAATATTATTCGACCGGCGAGTTCAAATCGCCCGGCTCGTCGATCACCGAAGGCATCGGCCAGGGCCGTATCACGGCCAACCTTGAAGGCTTCAAGCCCGATTTCGCCTATCGCATCCCTGATAGCGAAGCACTTCCGCTGATCTTCGATCTGGTCGAGAACGAAGGCCTTTGCCTCGGCGGTTCCTCAGGAATCAACATCGCCGGCGCGATCCGTCTTGCAAAGGATCTGGGCCCTGGTCACACGGTGGTGACAATCCTGTGTGACTACGGCAACCGCTATCAGTCCAAACTTTTCAACCCGGCCTTCCTTGAAGGCAAGGGCCTGCCCGTGCCACAGTGGATGACGACGGCACCGGCGATCCAGCCGCCGTTCGAACCCGTGAGCTGAAAGCCCTATGCCAACCATACCGTTGTTTCGCGATGATTTTTATCTCTCAACCTGCGAAGCGACGGTCACGGCAGTGCATGACAACGGCGCCATAGAACTCGACCAGACCTGCTTTTATGCGACCTCGGGCGGACAGCCCGGGGATACAGGTTTTCTGGAGCGAAGCGATGGAAGCCGTATCGCACTCGGTGTCACCATGACCGGCGAAAACAAGAGCATCATCCTTCATATGGCTCTTGAAGGCGAACCCCGTCCCGAGGTTGGCGAGAAGCTGACGCTCCATGTCGACTGGCCGCGCCGCTATAAACTGATGCGCATGCATACCGCCTGTCACATCCTTTCCGTCGTCTGTCCCTACCCCATCACCGGTGCCGCAGTCGGCGAAGACGAGTCCCGCGTGGACATCGACATGCCGGAAACCGTCGAGAAGGAAGCGGTGACCGCGCGCATGATGGAAATCGTCAACGCCAATCATCCCGTCTTCCTGCAATGGATCACGGATGAGGAACTGGCGGCAAATCCGGGCATCGTGAAATCCAAGAATGTGCGCCCGCCCGTTGGCATGGGCCGCGTCAGCCTTGTCTGCATCGGGGAAAACTCCGCCATTGACAGTCAGCCCTGCGGGGGCACTCATGTGTCGGAAACCCAGGAGGTCGGGGCGATTCACATCGCCAAGATCGAAAAGAAGGGCAAGGAAAACCGCCGTTTCCGCATTCGCTTCGGAACCGGCGCAGAAGCTTGAGGAATGACTGACATGAGTGCGGACAAAAGCCCCTTCGTGGTGGACGCGGACTGGGTCGAAAAGCAATTGGGCGCGCCCGAATTCCGCATCGTCGATGCGGCCTGGTACCTGCCCGCACAAAACCGCAACGGCGCTGCCGAATATGCAGCCGGTCACATCCCCGGCGCTGTCTTTTTCGATCAGGACGTCATCGCCGATCATTCGACGGGTTTGCCCCATTCGGTTCCTTCGCCGGAATTCTTCGCTGCCGAAGTCGGCAAGCTCGGCATCCGGGAAACGGACACGATCGTCGTCTACGACGGTCCGGGCATCTTCACCGCGCCCCGAGTCTGGTGGCTTTTCCGCATCATGGGCGCAAAGAGGGTCTTCGTCATGGATGGCGGCATCGACGGCTGGAAGCGCGAGGGTCGCCCGCTGGAGACGGACCTGCCCGAACCCGCACTGGCCATCTTCAGACCGGATTTCGATCCGTCGAAGGTCACGTCCTTTGCAGACATGACCAGCATCGTTGCCTCCGGCGCAAAGCAGATTGCAGACGCGCGCGGCGCTGGCCGCTTCACGGCCGAAGAGCCGGAGCCTCGCGCAGGCATGCGCGGCGGCCACATGCCGGGCGCGAAGAGCCTGCCGTCCGGCGTCTTTTCCGTCAATGGCAAGTTCAAGTCGCTCCCCGAACTCAAGGAAACGATCGAGGCCGCGGGCATCGACCTTTCTAAACCCGTCGTGACCAGCTGCGGCTCGGGCGTCACGGCGGCCATCATCACGCTGGCGTTGCATTCGCTGGGGCACACCGATAACACGCTTTATGACGGATCTTGGTCCGAATGGGGCTCGCGGGCCGACACGGCCATCGTGACAGGACGGGACTGATCCATGGCGGGAAAACGCGCAAAAGCCATCAAGGCACACATCACCTATCTCGAAATGACCGCGCCGCCCAAGGCCGTACTGCCGGTTCCGGCAAACCTTCACACGGCAATCATGCGCGCGGAAAATATTCCTATCGCCTATTATCGCTATCTCTACAGGCAGGTTGGGGCGCGCTGGCATTGGGTCGAGCGCCTGCGCATGAAGGACAAGGCGCTGACCACGCTTCTGCATAGCCCGAACACCTTCATCGGCATTCTCTACGTTAACGGCGCACCTGCCGGATTCTACGAGTTGCACAAGGAAAGCGACGAGGTTGTCGAACTCTCCCATTTCGGACTGATGGAGCATGCGCTGGGTCTCGGCGTCGGCAAATGGTTCCTGCTTCAGGCGCTTCGCGCTGCGTGGAACCTGACGCCTGAAAAAGTCAAGGTGACGACCAACAACCTCGACCACCCGCGCGCGCTTCAACTCTACCAGATGTTCGGCTTCTCACCGGTCTCGACATCGGACGCACTGGTGCGTCCGTTGAGCGATGATGAACTGCTGGACCTGGCGAAGCGTGACAGCGGGCTGGTGACGGTTGCATAAACGCCAACGCCGTCCATTGAATAACGGCGGCTTCGTAAATACCCTCCCACTTGCGGAATCTACGACTTAGTCACCGCTTGTTCTCCCCCCGCCAAGGGGGAGATGTGGAGGATGCTGCGCCGCTTGCGCCCCGCCTCTCCCCATTGCGGGAGAGGACATGATTTCAACATCTTAGCTTTAGCTAAGTGTGAGAAATCATTGGTGAGGGGATCGTTTTGCGGCGAAGCATCCCGCAACAAGCTCACCCCAACTCCTCAGCCATGGCCAGAAGCTTGCGGACGATTTCCGTCGCCGCGTCCTGATCCTTGCCAAGCTTGCGGGCGACCGCATCGCGCAGGTTCATGAAGGCGGCATTCACGCCACGCGGCAGCGAAGGTCCCTCCTCACGCTCGCGGCGCTCGGACCTGGCCTTCATATGCTCGCCGAGTGCCGACAGCCGCTCTAGGATCATGCGAACGTGTTCGCGATGCTCGTCAAGATGCGCCTTGCCCTCGTCCGTAATCGAATAGAGCTTCTTGTTGGCTTCCGACGTCGTGGCGGTAAACCCGGCCTCTTCCAGAAAGGTGAGCGTCGGATAGATGACGCCCGGGCTTGGCGCATAGGCGCCTCCGGTCATCTCCTCGATCTGCTTGATGAGGTCGTAGCCATGGCGGGGCTCGCTTTCGATCAGCGAAAGCACGAGCAAACGAATGTGCCCCTGCCCGAGGAAACGTCCACGCGGGCCGAACTCGCCGTCATCGCCAAAGCCGCCTCGGCCCGGACCCTTGTGCCCCATGAAGCCACGGCCGAATGGGCCACGGCCCATCGCCATCATGGCAAGCATCCTTTCCATCCGGCGCTCCATGCGCCGCTCGTGCCGACCTTCGCCCTCGCCGCGTTCTGCGCAGCGTCCATGGCCACGATGATCACCGTCATGACGCTCGCCACCAAAGCGGCCACGGCGGCCGCGCTCTTCTCTGAAATGTTCAAACATGCATATATCCTTCGATGTGTTTTCGATATATCGGAATATAGATCACAAAATCAGGAATGCAAGAGTACGATATATCGAAAAGACATCTAAATGCTATCAAATACGCAAAAAGCCCGGATCTGTGGGACCCGGGCTTTACGAAAGATATATCGGTTACGCGTTCAGATGACCGTATCGAGCACCTGGTTCATGCTGCGCGACGGCTCCTGGCAACCGGCCTCGCCCACCACCTTGGCAGGCACGCCCGCCACGGTCGTGCATTTCGGCACGGCCTTGAGCACGACGGAACCCGCTGCGATGCGCGAGCAGGAGCCGACAGTAATATTGCCGAGCACCTTGGCGCCAGCGCCGATCATGACGCCATCACCAATCTTCGGATGACGGTCACCGGTTTCCTTGCCCGTCCCGCCGAGCGTCACGCCCTGCAGGATGGAAACGTTGTCGCCGATCGACGCTGTCGCGCCGACGACGAGACCGGTCGCGTGATCGAGGAAGAACCCACGGCCGATAGGGGCCGACGGCGCAATATCGGTCTGGAAGACGCTCGACGAACGGCTCTGCAGATAGAGCGCGAAATCCTTGCGTCCCTTTTTCCACAGCCAGTGCGCCAGGCGATGCGTCTGGATCGCGTGGAAACCCTTGAAATAGAGCACAGGCTCCATGAACCGCGTGCAGGCAGGGTCACGGTCATAGACCGCCTGAATATCGACGCGCAGGATTGCCGACCATTCCGGCCAATCGGCCAGCATTTCCTCGAATGTCTGGCGCAGCAGAACGGCCTGCATGTCGGGATGATCGAGCCGTTCGCAGATCCGGTAGATCACACAGTCTTCGAGCGATCGCGAGTTGATGACCGTGGAATACATGAACGCTGCCAGAACGGGATCGTTCTTGGCGGCGGCTTCCGCCTCCAGCTTCATGGCATCCCAGATCGGATCAACGCTTTTGACCTGGCCTGACGGCTTCAGCTCGCTTTGCGCGGACATGCCTCTCTCCTTGTTCGGCTTTCTGAACGTGCAATATAAAGCATCCATTGCAGAACTTAAATGGGGTGGCAGCAAATGAACTTAACGCAGTCTTTCGCCAGGAGCCTGGCGTCGTGTTGACGAAACTCAATCCAGCTTTCCAAGGAATTCAAGCGCCGCCTTCTTGAACACGCGATCCCCCACGGCCAGCATATGATCGCGGTTGGGAATATCTAGCGCCTCGGCATGTGGCATCAGCATCGCGAGTTCTTCCGCCGAACCCGCGATATCGTCTTTCGTACCCACGCCGATCAGTGCAGGTACATCGATCCGGGCGACATCATCGGCACTGAGAAGTTCACGCGAGGTACGGATGCAGGCCGCAAGTGCAAGCCGATCACTTTTCGTCTGGTCGGCGAAGGCGCGAAACATGCGACCGCGCTCATGCGTGACATCATCGAGGCTCGGAGCCAGCAGCGCGTCCGCAATGGGGTCCCAGTCGCCCACACCGGTGATCATTCCAATGCCAAGACCGCCAAAGATCACGCTTCTGATCCGGTCTGGATGCCGGAGAGCCGCAAAAGCTGTAATCCGCGCGCCCATCGAATAGCCCATGACATGCGCTTCCGGTATGCGAAGATGGTCGAGAAGGCCAATGGCATCGTCCGCCATCATGTGGGGATAATAAAATTCCGGGTCGTGCGGTTTGTCGCTCTGCCCGTGGCCGCGATTGTCGATTGCGATCACCCGGTAGCCGGCGTCACCCAGCGTTTTCAGCCAGCCGGGATGCACCCAGTTGAAGAGCGCAGACGACGCAAAACCATGAATGAGGAGAATCGGTGCACCCGCCGGGTCGCCTTCATCAAAATAGGCCAGTCGCTGGCCATCATGGCTGAAGAATGAAAAGGCGGGGGCATTGAGGTTCACGGGTGCGTCTCCGGCATGGCCATTGGCAAAGACCAAACTCTACCTTCCAAGTTACCTATTGAAAAAGCGCAATTTGGCAAGGCTGCACTGCAACAAAGAGCGGTTTATCAGGCGTTTTGCCTCTACACTTTTGACGCGGCGCGATATAAGGTCCGGCCAAAATCGACATGTATTCGGAGGCACCAATGGCCGGTCACACCATTCCCCACTTCCAGAACGACGGCGGCCACGCGGCAATTGAAGTCGGCGTGAAGGAATTCATGTGCACGGGCGCTTCCGTGCCGTTCGACCATCCGCACATCTTCATCGACATGGGTTCGGACAGCGAAAAGGTCTGCTCCTACTGCTCGACGCTCTACAAGTACAATCCGGCACTCAAGGAAAACCAGACGAATCCGCCGGGCTGCGTCTTCCTCGTCAAGGCAGCCTGACCGGAGCGCCCGGCTGACGGGCGCCCTTCCCCTTTCCTTTTCACATCATGGAAGACGGTAATGTCCGTCGAAAAAGTCATCGTCGTTGGAGCCGGAGTCGCAGGACTGACGGCCGCCCTTTCGTTCGCGCAAAAAGGCGCGCGGGTAGACATTCTCGAACAGACGGCCGTCCTGAGCGAGGTCGGTGCAGGGTTGCAGATCTCTGCAAACGCGGCACGCATCCTGGACCGTCTTGGAGTGCTTGGAGAGCTCAGCCCGAAATGGACCGAGCCCGAGACCGTCACCCTTGCCGCAGGTTCATCCCTCAAGGATCTCGCGAGCGTTCTGATTGGTGATAGCGGCAAGGCGCGTTGGGGCGCACCCTATGGCGTCCTGCACCGCGCAACGCTGCAGGCGGCGCTGATTGCAGCGGTCGAGGCACAGCCAAACTGCACGCTCCATCTCGGCGTGAGGGTCGATGCGCCCTCCATCGAAAAGCTGGAAGAAATTTCAGGCGAACGCGCGGACATCATCGTGGGCGCCGATGGCGTATGGTCGCGGCTCCGCAAGATTGTTCCCGGCGCGGGAACAGCGCGATTCTCCGGCTTTGTCGCGTGGCGCTTCCTGGTTCCGATGGATCAGGCGCCCGCCTTCCTTCCGCGCAACCGCGTGACGGCCTTTACGGGCGCCGACGCCCATATCGTGACCTATCCGCTGAAGGAGGCAAACGCCTTCAATCTCGTCGCGATCACCCGTGGACGCGATCCGGGAGAAGCCTGGTCCGTGGTGCCAACCGAACAGCAGCGCCATGAATTTGTGGACCGCGCCCTGAAGAGCTGGCATCCGGACATCAAGGCACTGCTGATCAACGCACCCACGCCGACCTGGTGGCCTCTCTTCGGGGTTACACCCGGCAACTGGACTGACGGCGAGCGCGTGGCGCTGGTGGGTGATGCAGCCCACGCCATGCTCCCGTTTGCGGCGCAAGGCGCGGCGATGGCAATCGAGGACGCCCATGATCTGGCATGCCTTGCCATGCGCATGCCGGTCAAGGACGCCCTGCACGCCTATCAGGCGCTCCGCAAACCCAGGGTGGAGAAGGTCAAGGCGCGCGGCGATTTCAACCGTTTCGCCTACCATGCGCGCGGCCCGGTACGCATCGCCCGCGATCTCGTCCTGGCGTCGCGGCCCGCCGCGCGGCTCGCGGCAGACCTCGACTGGATATACGGTTATCGCGCCGGCGACACCGTCTGAGCATTAGCAAAACCACGCTCGATGTCGGCGATGATGTCAGCAACATCTTCAAGGCCGATCTGCAGCCGGATCACCGGCCCTTCCTTCGGTGCCTTGGCAATCGTGCGGTCGTCCAGATAGGAATGCACGGCGAGCGATTCGTAGCCGCCCCATGACCAGCCGAGCCCGAAAAGCTTCAGGCCATCGAGGAAGGCATGTGCCCTTGCCTTGAAAAGCGTGCGGTCGCTCTCCTTCAGCACGAAGGAGAACACACCGCTTGCGCCCTTGAAGTCCCTCTTCCAGATGGCATGACCAGGGAAGGACGGAAGTGCCGGATGCAGCACTGCTGCAACCTCCTCGCGCGTTTCCAGCCACTGGGCGATTGCAATGGCTGACGCCTGATGCCGCTCGAGCCGTACGGCCATGGTGCGCAGACCGCGCAGGATCTGGTAGGCGTCGTCCGGCGTGACGCAGAGACCGAATTGCCAGTTGGCCTCGTGCAGTGCCGGCCAATGCTTTTCGACGGCCGAGACAAACCCCATCAACACATCCGAATGTCCGGACGGATATTTCGTCGCCGCGTGAATGACCACGTCGACGCCGAAATCGACCGGCCGGAAGAAGATCGGCGTCGCCCAGGTGTTGTCCATCATTACCACGCAGTCATGGCGATGCGCGATCTCGGTGATCACCCGGACATCCTGCATCTCAAACGTATGGGAGCCCGGGGCTTCGACGAGAATGACGCGCGTGTTCGGCCGGATCAGGGCCTCGATGCCAGCGCCCGCAGCCGGATCGTAATATTCCACCTCGACGCCGAATTTCTTCAGCACCTTGTTGCAGAAAACGCGGGTCGGATTGTAGACCGAATCGACGATCAGGGCGTGGTCCCCGGCCTTGAGATAGGCCATCAGCGGCAACGAGATGGCGACCAGACCCGATGGGACCAGCACGGTGCCGGCGGTTCCTTCGAGGGCGTTGATTGCCTCGCAGAGCGCCTCGGTCGTCGGTGTGCCGTGCGTTCCGTAGGTGTATTTCTGCATCTCGCCCGGCGCCTTCGTCATCGCCTCGGCGCTGGGAAACAGGACCGTCGACCCGCGCACGATCGGCGGATTTACGAACCCATGGTTTTCTTCTGGATGCAGGCCGAGGTGACCCAGCCGGGTGTTGATGCCTGCGTTCTTCAGGATGTCGTCATCGCTCATTCGTCATGTCCGGTTATGTGCCCTGTCCGGATCCGAAATGGTCTCAAGAGGTGTTCGGATCCGTTGAAGATCGGTGTTTCATGCAGGCGTTTTGGGCTGCGGAGCGCCGCCGGTCAAGCCTTGTCAGGCAAATCGGCGTGAAGGAATTTCACCGATTTTCACCCCGAGTGACGTCACTTTGACGGCTTTTGGGACAAATACATGACATTTGTTCGCCAGGATGGCGCGTTTTTGGTCAATTCCTCCTCACTTTTCCAATTCTGGAAAAAATGAGGCAATTCGACTTGACCTCAGGATTGAAACCGCATGGAATACATGGACCCGCGCCGGGAGGGTGACGGGGGGCGCGACATCATCGGCAGGGGAAAGCCGATGGAAGTGGCGACGAAAAAACCAGGAAAAAGGTTGAGACACAAATGAACAAGACGCTTCTGACCGTTATTGCGAGCGCCGCTCTTGCGGGCGCCGCAGCACATTCCGCATCCGCAGGCACGCTGGATGACGTCAAGGCCAAGGGCTTTGTACAGTGCGGTGTCAACGGTTCAAACCTCGCAGGCTTCGGCGCGCAGGATTCCTCCGGCAAGTGGTCCGGCCTCGATGTTGACCTTTGCCGTGCCGTTGCAGCCGCCGTTTTCGGCGACGCCACCAAGGTGAAGTACACGCCCCTGTCCGCAAAGGACCGTTTCCCGGCCCTGCAGTCGGGTGAAGTCGACATGCTGGCCCGCAACACGACCTGGACCATCAACCGTGACAGCGCGCTCGGCTTCGATTTCCGTGCCGTCAACTACTATGACGGTCAGGGCTTCATGGTTCCCAAGAAGCTCAACGTGAAGTCCGCTCTGGAACTGTCCGGCGCTGCCGTTTGCGTACAGTCCGGCACGACGACCGAACTCAACCTTGCCGACTACTTCAAGTCGAACAACCTCGAATACAAGCCGGTTGTTTTTGAAAAGCAGGAAGAGGTTGACGCCGCCTACCAGGCTGGCCGTTGCGACGTCTATACGACCGACCAGTCGGGTCTCTATTCGATCCGCCTCTCGCTCTCGAACCCTGACGACCACATGATCCTGCCCGAAATCATCTCCAAGGAGCCGCTTGGTCCGGCCGTTCGCCAGAATGACAGCAAGTGGTTCGATATCGTGACCTGGGCACACTATGCCATGGTGACCGCCGAAGAGTTCGGCATCACGACGGCCAATGTTGATGAAAAGCTGAAGTCTGAAAACCCGGACATCAAGCGCTTCCTCGGCGAAGAAAAGGACCAGACGATCGGCAAGGATCTCGGTCTCGATGAAAAGTGGGCCTACAACATCATCAAGCAGGTCGGAAACTACGGCGAAAGCTTCGACCGCAACGTTGGCGAAGGTTCGAACCTGAAGATCAAGCGTGGCCTTAACGCGCTCTGGAACAAGGGCGGCCTGCAGTACGCACCGCCGATCCGCTGATTTCAATCAGCCAGCATTGGAGGGCGCGGGTGCCGCGCCTTCCCACATTCCGACTATAATCTGCCCGGAAAAAAGGGCTGCGGAACAGGGGAAAACATATGGCAGCTGCCACAGATGGGCAGAGCGGTGGAGCGCGCTCTGCACAATCCTTGCTCTATAACCCGGTCTTGCGCCAGATCGTGTATCAGGCCGCAACACTCTTCCTGATCGCATGGCTGATCTGGTACGCGGCAAGCAATGCGGCCGAAAACCTCGCACGTGCCAACATGTCAGCCGGGTTCGGCTTTCTTGGCGGTCGCGCGGGCTTCGACATCGCACAGTCCGCCATTTCCTACTCAAGCGATGCGACCTATATCCGCGCACTTGTCGTCGGCCTGATCAATACGCTGATCATCGCCGTGACCGGGATCGTGACCGCGACCATCATTGGACTTCTCGTCGGCGTCGGACGCCTGTCGTCAAACTGGCTCATTGCAAGGCTGAGCACAGTCTACGTGGAAATCTTCCGCAACATACCGCCGCTGCTCGTCATCTTCTTCTGGTATAAGGGCGTTCTGTCCTTGCTGCCTGACATCAAGGAATCGCTTTCGCTGCCGCTGTCCATCTTTGTCAGCAACCGCGGCATTTTCATGCCGGCGCCGGTTTTCGGAGACAGGTTCTTGCTGGTGCCGCTTGCCTTCGCCGTTGGGATCATCGGCGCGCTCGTCTACCGCTCCATTGCGCGCACGAAGCAGATGGCGACGGGCGAGACATCACCGGTTCTCGCCGTCAGCCTCGCGCTGATCATCGGACTTCCGGTAATTGCCTTCATCGCAATCGGAATGCCGTTGAGTTTCGATCCGCCCGTGCTCGGCAAGTTCAACATGCGCGGTGGCATGGTCGTCGGCCCGGAATTCCTGTCGCTCTACATGGCGCTGTCTTTCTACACCGCCGCCTTTATCGCCGAAATCGTGCGCGCAGGCATTCGCGGTGTGTCGAAGGGCCAAACCGAAGCTGCTTATGCACTTGGTCTGCGCCCTGGCGTCACAACGCGTCTGGTAGTCCTGCCGCAGGCGCTGCGCATCATCATTCCGCCGCTGACGTCGCAATATCTCAACCTGACGAAGAATTCGTCTCTCGCCGTCGCCATCGGTTTCGCCGATCTGGTTGCCGTCGGCGGAACGATCCTCAACCAGTCGGGCCATTCGATTGAAATCATCGCCATCTGGATGGCAGTCTACGTTTCAATCAGCCTGCTGACGTCACTCTTCATGAACTGGTTCAACGCCAAGATGGCACTGGTGGAGCGCTGACATGGCCAAGGACATCGCATATCTGCGCCGGGACTTCATTCAGCCCTCGCCGCCGCCACTGAGTGACAATTCGGCTCTTGGCTGGGCGCGCAGGAACCTGTTCGCGACGGTCAAGGACACGGTGATCACACTGATCGCCATTGTCGCCATCGTCTCGTTCATCAGGTCAGTCATCGACTTCCTGCTGATCAACGCAGTCTGGACCGGCGACGGCCGCACGGCATGTGCAACCGTAGCACAGGGCGGCACCCTGCCCGATGGTTGGCACGGCGCCTGCTGGGCCTACGTGGATGCGTGGTTCACGCAGTTCATGGTCGGCTCCTATCCGCGCGACCAACTGTGGCGGCCGATCCTCGTCGCACTGATGTTCGTCGGCCTGCTGGTGCCTTTCCTCATTCCGAAGATGCCGCGCAAGGGCCTCAACGCGATCCTGCTGCTGATCGTCCTGCCGATCGTCTCCGCCTTCCTGTTGCTAGGTGGCCATTTCGGGCTGAGCCCGGTCGAAACCTCCAGCTGGGGTGGCCTGATGGTCACGCTGATCCTGTCGTTCATCGGCATAGCAGTGTCGCTGCCGATCGGCATTCTGCTGGCACTCGGACGCCGGTCAACGATGCCCATCGTCAAGATGGCATGCGTCGGCTTCATCGAACTGGTGCGTGGCGTGCCGCTGATCACGGTGCTCTTCATGGCAAGCGTGCTTTTGCCGCTGTTCCTGGCGCCGGGCAACAACATCGACAAGTTCATCCGAGCCCTTGTCGGCGTGTCGATCTTCGCATCCGCTTACATGGCGGAAGTCATTCGCGGCGGCCTTCAGGCCATACCGAAGGGGCAGTATGAAGGCGCCGATTCTCTTGGCCTGAACTACTTCCAGAAGATGACCTTCGTGATCCTGCCGCAGGCGATCAAGCTGGTCATTCCCGGCATCGTCAACACCTTCATCGGCATGTTCAAGGACACGTCGCTGGTGTCGATCATCAACATGTATGACCTGCTCGGCATCGTGAAGGCGAGCTTCGGTGACGCGAAATGGCTGACGCCGGTCACGCCTCTCACCGGCCTGATCTTCGCCGGTTTCATATTCTGGTTGTTCTGCTTCGGGATGTCGCGTTACTCTGGCTTCATGGAACGCCACCTCGACACCGGGCACAAACGATAAAATAGGGGAAAACAAGATGAGCCAGACACAGGCCCTGACTGAAAAACTGACCGTATCCGACACCGACGTGGCGGTCGAAATCATCAACATGAACAAGTGGTATGGCGATTTCCACGTACTGCGCGATGTCAACCTCAAGGTAATGCGCGGCGAGCGTATCGTCATTGCGGGTCCGTCCGGCTCCGGCAAGTCGACGATGATCCGCTGCATCAACCGTCTGGAAGAACACCAGAAGGGCCAGATCATCGTTGACGGCACAGAACTCACCAACGACCTGAAGAAGATCGACGAAGTCCGCCGCGAAGTGGGCATGGTGTTCCAGCACTTCAACCTCTTCCCGCATCTCACGATCCTCGAAAACTGCACGCTTGCACCAATCTGGGTCCGCAAGATGCCGAAGAAGGAAGCAGAAGAGATCGCGATGCACTACCTGAAGCGCGTCAAGATCCCGGAACAGGCCAACAAGTATCCGGGCCAGCTCTCGGGCGGCCAGCAGCAGCGCGTGGCGATTGCCCGTTCCCTCTGCATGAAGCCGAAGATAATGCTCTTCGACGAACCGACATCGGCGCTCGACCCGGAAATGGTCAAGGAAGTGCTCGACACCATGGTCGGTCTTGCCGAAGAAGGCATGACCATGCTCTGCGTAACCCACGAAATGGGCTTTGCCCGTCAGGTCGCCAACCGCGTGATCTTCATGGACCAGGGCCAGATTGTCGAGCAGAACTCGCCTGCCGAGTTTTTCGACAATCCCCAGCACGAGCGCACGAAGCTGTTCCTCAGCCAGATCCTGCACTGATCCAAATAAATATACAGACGTGAAGGCGGGCGCAGTGCCCGCCTTTTTTGTTTCTTCACGGCAGACTTCTGACGACGGCGATGATCGGCCCGAGCGGCTCGCGCTCATCACGGCGGCCCCATTCGGGAACCATCAGGCTCGAGATACTCCCATCCAAGAAAAGCGCGCTCGGGCAGTCCAGAACATCCCGGAAGAAGATTGCCATGTCGTAGAAACGAACTGGCTTCTCGGTCACAACGAAGACCACCCTGCCCTGATCATCCACGCCAACGCCATTGCGGATCTTCAAGCTATCGCTCTGCGGCAGGAAGGACGGATGCAGCTGCCCCTTGATGACCAGCATCGGACCTGATTGCGTGGCGAGACGCGGCTGGACGCCGCTCGCGGCATAAGCCTCAGTCTCCATGACGCCCGCCTTCCCGGCCCTGTCGATAAAGAAGACGCCGTTGGGCTGCAGGAAGAAATTGCCCCAACCGCCACCGCGGACGAGTGCGTGTTTTTCGAGGCCCTGTTCGACATGAAGTCCGACGGGGCTCAAATCGGAATGATACATGCCCGCATTCATGGCAAAGCGGATCACATGCTTGCCGCGCTCCCAGATGTCACGGGCAAGGGGTCTGAAGCCACCATAGGCCTTTCCGCGCGCATCCGCATTGAAGAGCTGGATGTGATCGATTTTCGGATCGAATGTACACACGGCATAATCGTTGCCGAGATAACCGGCCTTGATGCAGGCCTGCTGCGCCGCCGCCATGCATGGCATGGCGAGCACAAATGCGAATGCGACAATGGCCCGCTTCAAACTCTTCTCCCAACGACAATCCGCGTCGCTGACGCTTATCAGGTGAAATTGCGGCACGCTTGCGCCAAACGATCAATCCGGCGCAACAAAAAGGCCAGGCCCACACGGACCCGGCCTTCGGATGAAATGCTCAAGCAATAGTCAGCCTTGAGGGTGCTGGTTTTTCATCGCATCAGCGAATTGCGACTCGGTGATCGATCCGGTGTTGTCCTTGTCGATGGATGAATAGAACTTGGTCGCCATGTCGGACGTGACGTCATCCGGCCGTGACGAGACGAACTCGGACTTGGTCACCTTCCCATCGCCATCCGTATCCATATGCGAATGCATCTCTGCGGCGTCCGGTCCCTTGCCGTCCGATCCGCCATGCTGAAGCTGCATGACGACCGACATTGCACCACCGGATGTCTTGCCCGCCGGGCCGTGCGCGGAAAACTGGTCGAAGGTGATGCTGCCGGTGTTTTTAGTATCGAGCTTGCTGAAAACACTCGATGCCTGATCTTCGGTCACGTCTTTCGGACGTGCACTCACGAATTCACTCTTGGAAACCGTCCCGCTGTGGTCGGCATCCATCTTGTTGAACATGTCTTTCTGCATGGCATAGTGGTTGGAACCACCGCCATTGACGGCTGAGGAACTGGTCATGGAACTCTCCAAAAAGTAAAGCACCACGCCTACGTGCCCGCCGCCCGGACAAAACGAAAAAGGCGATCTGCGTTGATAAGAGCAACCGCACAATCATCGCGAGGCTGCAGATCGCACTTTAGAAACCAAAGATTTACAAAATGTTTACCATCTCGGGCCTGACGAGGCTCATGTCATTGTTTTTGCGGCAAGTAGCTATCACTAACGCCGATAGCTGACAGAGCCTTGAGACGAAAACTTTGCTCAGCCCTTTGCAACCGCGTCAAACGCAAGAAGCTTTTCGAGCAGCGCCGGCATGTCCTTCAGATGCACCATGTTGGGACCGTCCGAGGGTGCGTGGTCGGGATCTTCGTGGGTTTCGATGAAGAGGCCGGCAACGCCGACAGCAACCGCCGCACGCGCCAGCGTTGCAACGAATTCACGCTGACCACCTGACGAGCCGCCCTGCCCACCTGGCTGCTGAACCGAATGCGTAGCGTCAAAGATCACCGGCGCGCCCATGGCCGCCATGATCGGCAGCGAGCGCATGTCCGAAACCAGCGTGTTGTAGCCAAAGGAGGCGCCGCGTTCGCAAAGCAGGACATTCGGATTGCCGCTGGCGTTCAGCTTGTTCAGGACATTCTTCATGTCCCAGGGGGCGAGGAACTGGCCCTTCTTCACGTTGATCACGCGTCCGGTCCTGGCGGCGGCGATGAGAAGATCGGTCTGGCGGCATAGAAATGCCGGGATCTGCAGAACATCGACAGTCTGCGCAACGATGGCGCATTGCTCTTCCGTGTGAATGTCGGTGATGACCGGAAAGCCGAAATCCTTTTTCAGGTCGGCGAAAACCTCCATCGCCTTGTCGAGCCCGATGCCGCGCTGGCCCGACAGCGAGGTGCGGTTCGCCTTGTCAAACGATGACTTGTAGACGAGGTCGATGCCGAGCTTGCCGCAGATCTCCTGAAGCGCGCCAGCAATCTGGTAGGCATGGTCACGGCTTTCCATCTGGCAGGGACCCGCGATCAGCGAAATCCGCCCGGTGTTGGAAAAGGTCACCTTGTGCGCGCCTTCGCCAACGGTGACCACTGCATTATTGGTGACTTCAGTCATGCCTGTTCCTCAAATGAAAAGTGTACGCCCTGCCCCGCTGCCTGCGGCACCACGAGGCGAGCGCCAATTGTTTCGTGTTCCATGCCATTGTGGCCAAGAAGGGCTGCTGTCTCCGTCAGGGACCGCACCTTGAAGGAAACCACACGGCCCCGCAGTCCGCGCGCATGACCGCAATGCTTGCGCCCGTAGAAGCGCTCGAAACCCTCCGGCGTCAAGACGGAGATTGTCGCGTTGGCTGCTTCAAGCGCCATGCCGAACGACATGGCACGAACATCGCGCTGCCCGCAAACTGTTTCCAGGAAATACTGGAAATCGGATGGATTGGATTCGACAAGCGTAACGCCCGCAAGACCGGTGACGCCGTTCGCGTGAGCTGTCAACGCTGACCGGTCAGCCTTTGGAACATTGATACGCTGGCAGGTAAAGGCATAAAAGTCGGGCGAACGCAGGTCGGCCGCAAAGGCCAGCCGGAACGACGCCTCACTCTCCGTTCCGTCCGGAAGCTTGAACGGCCGCGAAAAATCGAGAATCCTGCCCGCGGAAAGACCGGCAGCAGTAAAGACTGCGTCATCCGCCTTGGCGTCAGTTGTTGCGAAGACCAGCGCTTCCATCCCTTCTGGCCCCTGGCGGAACCGAAATGCTTGGTCACGCGCGGTGAAAACATTGCCCTGACGCGCCGTCTCCTCGATGGTCTCGCGGCTCGCAACGCCGAGCGGTTCGAGATAGGTCCCGTCAGCCAGAAAAACGCAGGCATTTTCGGTGCCGAACGGATGCTGAGCATCCGGCGCGACTGTGAAGCCAAGCTGGCCTAGGCGAGCGCGGGCCGCATCCAGCCCCGACACGGAAAGCACGACATGGTCGATGGCGCGCAAAGATTGCATCATGTCATCCCCTTTTTGGACATTGCATGATTTGCCCTTTCCGGCGGACGATTTCAAGCCACGCAGGCAAAAACCTGGAAATTCTAAATATCTGAATTTTTTATCATTTTCATCACGAAATACAAATTGATACAAGGATTCAATTTTAGCTAAAGTTGAACATTATACTTCAAGATGCGTAATATAATTCGCGCTATTATTATCTTGAAAATGAGTAGAGGTCCGAATGGATTAACGCCATGACCCAAGTGATAACGGTATCGCCGACGACCGCCGCGTATGTCAGCGATGCCTACAAGCCGAGCGCGGCAAACAAGCAGACGAGATTCGACCCCCTGGCCGAAGCCATTACCGAATGGCACGACAAGGCGGTCGCAGATGGAGATATTGCCGACCGGCCGCTGCTGTCCCTTGTACAGCCGCCGTCGCTCGCGCTGACATTCCTGACCTTGCCTCTTCACAAGGCCCCGCAGGTGACCGCGGAACAGGCCAACGAGGAATACAAGTCCAATAGCGGTGAACCGGGCTGACTGCCCTCCTTGCCCGATGAGTTTGCGCGTCACGGCATGACTTTATACCAACGATCATTGATAGGAACGCATTTGACCGGAGCGATTTTGGTTTCCGGCGAGGAGAAAACCACAGCTGGGCCAGAAGGCCCAGAGCGGATTTTCGACGACGTCCGGGGGGGCAAAAGCGCCGGGCCCCGAAGGGGTGGCACGGAAACCGGCCACCGGAGGGCGTCGAAACCCTCGACCGATGCATCTGCATCGCTCTGCGGTCTTCTCCTACCCGGATGGCCGTTTCCAAGCCATCAAATGGGTTCATATCAACGATCGTTGGTATTATGCCGGCGACGATATACTTGCGCCAATTCCAAGACCTTCGCACGTGATTTTCCCCGATCGTGTCACCGCTCCTTGACAAGGTGCCCTTCTGCAGTTGCGACATTTTTTTGTGTGAGTGCGTCATTTTCCGCTTGTCAAAGCACCCCATCACCCAATAATTGAACCATCACGTTGGGAGAAACCGGTGTTCGAACCGGTGCCGAAGGAGCAACCGCCCCGGAAACTCTCAGGCAAAAGGACCAACGGATATTGAATGCACTCTGGAGAGTGGCGGGAGACCGCCGGCCGAAGGGATAACAATCTCAGGCAAATGGACAGAGGGGGCTCAGAGATGAACCGGCCATATGGCCTGACGTTTTGAGCCTGCGCGAAATCGCGCCCTTTTTGGAGGCCTGTCCCTTGAGCGACGCAACTGAACTCAGTCAGACTCCGCTTCACGCGCTGCACCTTGAACTTGGTGCAAAGATGGTTCCGTTCGCGGGCTATGACATGCCGGTGCAATATCCGGCGGGTGTCCTGAAGGAACATCTGCATACCCGTGCTGCCTGCGGACTTTTCGACGTGTCGCATATGGGTCAGGTCCGCCTCATCCCGAAGAGCGGCAAGCTTGAGGATGCTGCGCGCGCGCTCGAAACGCTCGTTCCGGTCGATGTGCTGGGCCTTGGGACGCTTCGCCAGCGCTACGGACTTTTCACCAACGATGAGGGCGGCATTCTTGACGACCTCATGTTTGCCAATCTCGGCGACCATCTCTTCCTTGTGGTCAACGCTGCCTGCAAGGAAGCCGACATCGCGCATCTTCGCACGCATCTCTCGGACACGTGTGACATCGTGGTCGAAAGCGGTCGTGCGCTCCTCGCACTGCAGGGACCTTTTGCCGAAAAGGTGCTGGCCGAGTTCTGCCCGGAAGTGACCGGCATGCGCTTCATGGACGTTCGTGTCAGCGACCTCCATGACGTCGACTGTATTGTCACGCGCTCCGGCTATACCGGGGAAGACGGGTTCGAAATCTCGGTCCCGGCCGAAAAGGCCGACTGGCTTGCCCGCATGCTGCTCGAACATCCGGATGTGATGCCGATTGGGCTTGGCGCCCGCGATTCACTTCGCCTTGAGGCAGGTCTCTGCCTTTACGGCAACGATATTGACACCACGACGACCCCGGCCGAAGCCGCGCTGAACTGGGCGATCCAGAAGGTTCGCCGCACGGGCGGCGCACGCGCCGGCGGTTTTCCGGGCGCAGAGACGATCCTCAAGGGGCTCGACCATGGCGTTGCCCGCTTGCGCGTTGGCCTGAAGCCCGAAGGCAAGGCACCGATCCGCGCTCACACCGCGCTGTTTGCCGATGCGGCCGGTCAGACGAAGATCGGCGAAGTCACCTCCGGTGGCTTCGGTCCGTCCATCGAGGGCCCCGTCGCCATGGGCTATGTCGACATCGCGTCTGCTACGGACGGAACGACGATCTATGCCGATGTGCGCGGCAAGTTCCTGCCGGCAACAGTCACCGCCCTTCCATTCATCACACCCGGCTACAAACGCTGAAAACAAGGGGAAAACCATGCTGAAATTTACCGAAGAACACGAGTGGCTGAAGATCGAGAACGGTGTTGCGACCGTTGGGATCACGGCACACGCATCCGAACAGCTGGGTGATCTGGTTTACGTCGAACTGCCGGAGGCCGGCGCGACATTCAACAAGAATGACGCGGCAGCAACAGTTGAGTCGGTCAAGGCAGCCTCGGAAGTCTATTGCCCGCTCGACGGCGAAATCGTCGAGGTAAACCAGTCGATCGTCGACGATCCTTCGCTGGTCGGCTCGGATCCGATGGGCGCAGCCTGGTTCTTCAAGCTGAAGCTTGCAAACCCGTCCGATGCCGATGCGCTGCTCGATCAGGCCGCCTACGACGCACTGATTGCCTGAATACCTGGTGCCCCCGCCCGTTTGACTGCCGGGGCACATCCCTCCCACGTCTAGAAGAATTGCGGAATTCAGCCGATGACCCGTTACGCCGATTTTACCTTCACGGACTACCAGCCCTATGACTTCGCCAACCGTCGTCACATAGGCCCTTCTCCGCAGGAAATGGCCGAGATGCTCAAGGTCATCGGCTATCCCACGCTCGATGCGATGATCGATGACACGGTCCCTGCCTCCATCCGCGTCAAGGCGCCGCTGGCCTGGGGTCCGGCACTGACCGAGCGCGAAGCGCTTGATCTGATGCGCGAGACCGCCAACCGCAACAAGCGCCTGACGTCGCTGATCGGGCAAGGCTATCATGGCACGATCACGCCGCCGGTCATCCAGCGCAACATTCTCGAAAACCCGGCATGGTACACCGCCTACACGCCCTACCAGCCGGAAATCAGCCAGGGCCGCCTCGAGGCGCTGCTCAACTACCAGACCATGGTCTGCGACCTGACAGGCCTCGACATCTCGAATGCCTCGCTGCTGGACGAAGCAACGGCCGCAGCCGAAGCGATGGCGATGGCGCAGCGCTCGGCCAAGTCCAAGGCGCTGACATTCTTCGTGGACAAGAACTGCCACCCGCAGACGATCGCACTTTTGAAAACCCGCGCCGAGCCGTTTGGCTGGCAGATCACCGTCGGCGATCCGCTGAAGGACCTGATGCCGGGCGCTGTCTTCGGTGCCATATTCCAGTATCCCGGCACCGACGGCCATGTGCATGACTTCACCCCGCAGATCGAAGCACTGCATCAGGCGCAGGCGCTCGCGGTCGTTGCCGCAGACCCGCTGGCGCTGGCGCTTCTCAAGTCGCCTGGCGAAATGGGTGCCGATATTGCCGTCGGTACAACGCAGCGCTTTGGCGTCCCCATGGGATTCGGCGGACCGCATGCTGCCTATATGGCCGCAAAGGATGCACTGAAGCGCTCCATGCCGGGCCGCATTGTCGGCGTTTCGGTCGATGCACGTGGCAACCGCGCCTTTCGTCTGTCGTTGCAAACCCGCGAGCAGCATATCCGCCGCGAAAAGGCGACATCCAACATCTGCACCGCGCAGGTGCTGCTGGCCGTCATGGCCTCCATGTATGCCGTCTTCCATGGCCCGCAGGGGCTGAAGGCGATCGCACAGTCGGTACACCAGAAAACCGTGCGTCTGGCCGAAGGCCTCGAAAAGCTCGGACACAAGGTGGAGCCGGAAACCTTCTTCGACACGATCTCGGTGAATGTCGGCGGACTGCAGAAGGTGATCCTGAAAGCCGCGGTCGCGGAAGGGGTCAACCTGCGCGCCATTGGCCACGATCGTATCGGCATCACGCTGGATGAACGCACCCGCCCCTGGGCACTGGAGGCCGTCTGGCGCGCCTTTGGCGGCAACATGACGGTCGATGAGAGTGTAACGCCCGAATGGCGTCTGCCGGAAGCCAACATGCGCAAGACCGAATATCTGACGCATCCGATCTTCCACATGAACCGTGCCGAAAGTGAAATGACGCGCTACATCCGCCGCCTCGCCGACCGCGATCTGGCGCTTGACCGCGCCATGATCCCGCTCGGTTCCTGCACGATGAAACTGAACGCCACAGCCGAAATGCTGCCGATCACGTGGCCGGAGTTTTCCGAAATCCATCCCTTCGCGCCCGACGAGCAGACGGAAGGCTATCGCAGCCTGATCGCCGATCTGGAACAGAAGCTCTGCCAGATTACCGGTTACGACGCCTTTTCCATGCAGCCGAATTCGGGCGCGCAGGGCGAATATGCGGGCCTGCTGACCATTCGCGCGTATCATCGCGCAATTGGTGGTGCAAACCGTCATATCTGCCTGATCCCGACCTCCGCGCACGGAACCAACCCGGCATCCGCCCAGATGGCCGGCATGACGGTAGTTCCCGTCGCCGTCCTCGACAATGGCGACATCGATCTCGAAGATTTTCGCGCGAAGGCACAGGCGCATGCCGCCGATCTATCCTGCACCATGATCACTTATCCATCGACCCACGGCGTCTTCGAGGAAACCGTGCGCGAGGTATGCGACATCACCCACAAGCATGGCGGCCAGGTCTATCTCGACGGCGCGAACATGAACGCCATGGTGGGCCTGTCCCGCCCCGGTGACATCGGTTCGGACGTCAGCCATCTCAACCTGCACAAGACGTTCGCGATACCGCACGGCGGCGGTGGCCCAGGGATGGGACCGATCGGTGTCAAGAGCCATCTGATCCCGCACCTGCCAACCGATCCGCGCACCGGCGAAGCGGGGGCCGTTTCTGCGGCGCCCTACGCGTCCGGTTCCATCCTGCCGATTTCCTGGAGCTACTGCCTGATGATGGGTGGCGAAGGGCTGACCCAGGCAACCAAGGTCGCAATCCTCAACGCAAACTATATCGCTGCCAGGCTGAAGGGCGCCTACGACGTGCTCTACAAGTCGGCAAAGGGGCGCGTTGCGCATGAATGCATTCTCGACACGCGCCCGCTGGTGCAATCGGCCGGCGTCACGGTCGATGACGTGGCAAAGCGCCTGATCGACTGCGGTTTCCATGCGCCAACGATGAGCTGGCCGGTCGCCGGCACGCTGATGATCGAGCCGACGGAATCCGAAACCAAAGCCGAGCTCGACCGCTTCTGCGATGCCATGCTGGCGATCCGCGAGGAAGCCCGCGCCATTGAGGACGGCCGCATGGACAAGGACAACAATCCGTTGAAGAACGCGCCGCACACGGTCGAAGACCTCGTTGGCGAATGGAACCGGCCCTACAGCCGCGAACAGGCGTGCTTCCCGCCAGGTGCATTCCGCGTCGACAAGTATTGGCCGCCCGTCAACCGCGTCGACAACGTCTATGGCGACCGCAATCTCTTCTGTATCTGCCCGCCAGTTGAAGATTACAAGGAAGCGGCGGAGTAATCCGCGCGTATCCTTCTAAGTCGGCGATCGCGCGTCATCCTGTCCAAAACCTTGAATCCAGCTAGCAGAAAATATGATTTTTGCTAGCTTCACCCTTGGGGAACCTGAAGGGGGAATTCATGGCAGCTGAAATTCGGGGCCTTGCGCCCGTTTGCGTCGGACCGGATGGCGGAGAGACCGTCTTTCTGGTGGGAGACACCTATACAACGCTCTTGAGCGGAGCCCAAACGGGCGGCGCATTTACCCTGCTGGAAGCGCTCGTGCCGCCAGATACGGGACCGCCGCCACATCACCACAACGCCGAAGACGAAACCTTTATCCTGCTGGAAGGTGAAGTGACGTTTCAAGTCGGCGATGAGGTGATCGATGCGCGGCCCGGTACGACCGTCTTCGTACCGCGTGGCGTTGTGCACAGCTTCAAGAACATATCGGGCGGACTTGCCAGGATGCTGTTCATGTACAATCCGCCGGGCATGGAGGGCATGTTTGCCGAAATCGGCCACCCGGGCACCCGCAACGTTCAGGCGCCACCGTTGAACATGGCGGATGTCGAGGCGATGATCGCAGTGTCAGGAAAATACAATTTCACCATCGTACCGCCGAAGTAAAATACGCTCAACGGAAATGCGTCAGGGCTTGATGGTCGCCACATCGACCCAGAAATCGCAAAACGCCTTGGCAAACTTGCGATACATATCAATCGTCAGCGGCTTCTCGACATAGCCGCTGGCGCCCGCCGCATAGCTCTCCACGACATCCAGCCGACTGACCGATGACGAAAACACGATCACCGGTACGGCCTTGAAACGGTCCGACTGACGGATCGATTTCAGCACCTCGATACCTGACTCGCCGCCGAGATTGAGATCGAGGAAGACGAAATCACAAGCCTTGCTATCAAGAAGGGTGAGGACATCCGCTGGGTCCTGACAGTGATGCAACTGCACGCGCGCGACCAGAAGCTCGAAGCCCTTTTTCAGGAATACGAAGTCGATCGGATCATCATCGACCACCAGTATGCGCATATATTCGTCAGCCAATGGCGGGCTCCACATATTTCAGCTGTCTTGGCAGCGTCACGACAAAACGCGCACCGGTCTTGTAGCCCGCATCGAGGGATATTCCGCCCTGATGGCTTTCCGCGATCTGACGGCAAAGTGCCAGTCCGATGCCGAAACCTTCATACACCTTGTCATCCTTGTGCAGACGCTGGAAGGCATTGAAAATCGTCCCGGCGAATTTCGGATCGATCCCGATTCCGTTGTCTTCGACGATGATGTCGAAGCTTGATCCGAATTCGGTGGAATAGATTCTGATCTTGGGAACGGCACCCGTTCGACGGTACTTCACGGCATTGGCAATCAGGTTCTGCATCAGATGCCGCATGAGGTCCGGATCGCCCTGGATCACGGGCAATTTCGACAGCAGGATTTCCGCCCGCGCTTCCTCGATCTGCGTTTCGAGGTTCTGGATGGCCTGGAGCGCCGCGTCTGCCAGGTTGACGCGCCGGATCGACATGATCTTGTAGGCAATCTGCGAATATTCGAGGAGACGCCGCACGACGCGGTCCATGCGCTGGGCAGACTGCCGCACATGTCCGGCGTAGTTCATCACTTCCGCCAGATTTCCCTTCTTCGCTTCCTCCACAATCATGTCGGCAAAGACCGAAACGTGCCGAAGCGGCGCCTTCAGGTCGTGGGACACGACGCCAGCAAACTGCTCGAGCGACTTGTTCTTCTTGGCAAGTTCCTCGCTCTGGTGGCGAAGGTCCGCCTGCTGGCGATATTCGATGGTGATGTCGCGACCGGTCGCGACGAGACCGGTCAGCTTGCCGCCGACGAAAAATGCATGCGCGCTCCAGCGCAGCCAGATGAACTCGCCGCCAGGCTTTTCCCATCGCTGCTCGAAGGAGAACACGGAATTTTCCGGGGTGACGCTTTTCAGCAGTTCCTCCATCGGCAAGCCCAGCGTGTCGCTGAAGAAGCGATCGGCAGGCAGTCCGACGAGTTCATATTCGTGTGCACCGGCAAGGCGCGCAAAGGCGGCGTTGACGAACTCTATCCGATCGCCACCCACATGCACGATCAGATCCGGCACGTACTGGAGCAGTCGCCCGTAATATTCTGCGAGATCCGCCTTCTCCGCATCGAGATCCCCACTGGTGCGCACATCTTCATAGACGGACAACAGCCATCGGTTCGAAAGCACCTGCGCACTGATGCGCAACCAGTTGTCAAAACCCAGCCGGTTGGTCGTCGACGACGAGGTTCCGGGCACGCGTTCGATCGCGCAAGGCTCTTTCTGGAGATGCGGAAAATCCTCGCCATCCACGAAGATCGCACCAAAGAGGCCCGCCCGGCCAGCGGCTTCCAGAATGGGACCGCGCAGACTTCCACGGCGCAATTCAATCCCGTAGGCGCTGTAGCGCTGCTTCAAGACCGAATTTGCGAGATAAAGCTTGTCTTCCTCATCCCAAATCGCGATTCCATTGGGCACCTGCTCGACGATCAGCTTCAGGATACGGAACTGGCGAGCAACATCGCGGGATGTGACTGGCTTGCGCGCAAGCGTCAGGCTGTAGCCGACACGAACCCCATCACTGTTCAAAATGACGCGCAGCATGCCTGCACGCACGAGGGAATATGTCGCCCCTTCCGGCTGCACGATGGCAACGGACTCGGCACTGCCCGACGCGAATGTCGGCAACCCGCCACGGATCATGGCCGACAGCAGGCAGCCCGGCTGAACATCCAGCAGGCTGCGAAAGGCCTCGTTGGCGGCAATGACCGCGCCGTCCGGTCCGGCAACAAGTGCGGGATCGCCGATCATGGCGAGAAGCGCCTTGAGGACTGCGTGATGATCCGTCAATGGAGATGCCTGCGGGTATCAAAAAGACCGCGGCACATGACGCTAAGTAAGGTGGCTTGTCAATCAGCACAAACCATGGCGTTTGCCCGTCAGGCGGAGGCTTCCATGCCGGCGAGCTTGGCAAGGTCGGCAGGCTTCAATTCAACCGATTCCCCGCAGCCACAGGCCGACGTCTGGTTCGGATTGTTGAAGACGAAACCGGACCGCAGCGTGGTGGTTTCGAAATCCATCTGCGTGCCGAGGAGATAAAGGATCGCGGCCGGATCAACCCAGACCTGCGCGCCATCACGCTCGATGAAGTCGTCCTTGGCTTTCGGCTCAGTCACCAGATCCACGGCATATTCCATGCCCGCGCATCCACCTTTGCGGATGGAAACACGAATGCCCTTGGCATCGGGACCACTGTTTTCGACGATTGCCTTCACGCGGTCAGCGGCCGCATCGGTCAATGTCATTACCTGAAATGCCATCTGTCTCTCCTTCCACGACGGGTTCAAGGCCCGCGCTTCGTGAATCAAAATGTAGTCCTCGGGCGTTAAGCCTTCAATACCAGCCGAGCGCGACCTGCGCTTCTTCCGACATGCGGTCCGGCGTCCACGGCGGCTCGAACACCATCTTTACCTCGACGCCAGACACACCCTCGACTGCGCCGACGGCATTCTCGACCCAGCCCGGCATTTCACCAGCCACCGGGCAGCCCGGCGCGGTCAGCGTCATATCGATCTTGACCTGCCTGTCGTCCTCGATATCGATCTTGTAGATCAGCCCGAGTTCGAAGATGTCGGCAGGGATTTCCGGGTCGTAAACGGTCTTCAGCGCGGCAATGATATCGTCGGAAAGACGCGCGATTTCATCTGCCGGGATCGTCGACTGAACGATGCCTTCGCGGACATCAGGCTTGGTCTCTGCGTTGACGCTCATCGAACTTCTCCTTCAGGCAAAAAACTGACGCGCCTGCTCCAGCGCCTCGGCGAGTTTGTCCACCTCGGCCCGTGTATTGTACATTGCAAATGACGCCCTGCATGTGGAGGTGACGCCAAAGCGTTTCAAGAGAGGCTGGGCGCAATGCGTTCCGGCCCGAACGGCCACACCCTGCCGGTCGATGACCATCGACACGTCATGGGCGTGAATACCCTGAAGCTCGAACGAAAAGATCCCGCCCTTGCCCGGCGCATTGCCGAAAATCTTCAGCGAGTTGACCGAACGAAGACGCTCCGCCGCGTAAGCAGCAAGATCGGACTCGTGAGCGGCGATCGCCGCCCGCCCGACATTGTCCATATAGTCAAGCGCATAGCCAAGCCCGATCGCCTGTACGATCGGCGGCGTCCCGGCCTCGAAGCGATGCGGCGGATCATTGTAGGTCACCGTATCTTCGGTCACCTCCAGGATCATTTCGCCGCCACCCATGAAAGGCCGCATGGATTTCAGCCGGTCCATCTTGCCGTAAAGCACGCCGATGCCCGACGGGCCGTAGAGCTTGTGGCCCGTCATCACATACCAGTCGCAATCGATGTCACGTACATCGACCGGCATATGAACGGCACCCTGCGATCCATCGACCAGCACGGGGATACCGCGCTCGTGCGCAATACGGCAGACATCCTTGACCGGCACGACGGTGCCCAGCGCATTCGACATATGCGTGATCGCGACGAGCTTGGTCTTCTCGGTCAGCGCCTTTTCGAAATCCTCGATATGAAATGCGCCGTCGTCATCCACGGGAACCCAGACGATTTTGGCGCCCTTCTGCTCGCGGATGAAATGCCACGGCACGATATTGGAGTGATGCTCCATGATGGTGATGACAATCTCGTCACCCTCGCCCAGCTTCGGCATGCCGTAACCGTAGGCAACGGTGTTGATCGCCTCGGTCGAGGACTTGGTGAAAATGATTTCATCCACCGATTCGGCATTCAGGAAACGCCGGACCTTCTCGCGGGCAGCCTCATAGGCTTCCGTTGCGGCATTGGAGAGGAAATGCAGGCCACGATGCACATTTGCATATTCGTGACCATAGGCATGCGCCACCGCATCGATCACCACCTGCGGCTTTTGTGCCGACGCGCCATTGTCGAGGTAAACCAGCGGCTTGCCGTAAACCTCGCGCGACAGGATCGGAAAATCGCGGCGGATCGCCTCGACGTCGTATGCTGTGGCATGCTCGCCCATGTCAGTGACCATGCCTTTCGAGCCAGCCTTCGATGACAGCCTCAAGGGCCGCAACGAGCGCTTCATCCTCAAGCTCTTCGACGATTTCGGCGACAAAGGCCTGTACCAGAAGTGCACGGGCCTTCTTTTCCGGAATCCCGCGCGCCATCAGGTAGTAGAGATGCGTGCTGTCGATATCGGCGACCGTTGCACCATGGGCGCACTGGACGTCATCAGCGAAGATTTCGAGTTCGGGCTTGGTCGAGAAATCGGCCTCTTCGGAAAGCAGCAGCGTATTGCAGGCCATCCGGGCGTCAGTCTTCTGTGCGTCGGGCGCAACCCGGATCTGACCCTGGAAGACGCCGCTTGCCTTATCGAAGACAACGTTGCGGACGATTTCCGTCGAGGTCGTTTCCGGCACGTCGTGACCGAGCGTCATGGTGACATCGGTATGGCTTTCGCCGCCAAGCAGATTGATGACGCGGAAAGTGAAATCCGCGCCCTCGCCCACGGTTACGCCATGCACTTCCTGTCGCACGAGCTTGCCGCCAGCATTGACGATATAGAGCTTCAGCCTGGCGTCTTTTTCGAGCGAGAAATTCAACTGCCCAAGATGCGTATCACCAAGACCCTGCTGTTGCAGCACGATCCATGTCAGCTCGGCGCCTTCGCCAACGACGATATCACTGACTGTTGACACCAGCGCGGCCGCGTCGCCGCTCGCCACCTGGCGCTCGATGACAGTAACGGACGAACCGGCGCCCGCCGTCAGGATATAGCGGCCATGCGCGTTGCCGCCGCCCTGAACAGCCTGCAGTTCCAGCGGAGATTCGAGCTTCGCACTATCAGCAACATTGATCTCATAGCCGTCACGAACGAACCCGGCGTTGATGCGGCCGATCGCGTCATCATGATCCTTGACCGTGATCGCGGCAGCGGCCGAACCATCGACCAGCGCGCTTTCGATCGTTCGAACCGAAGCACCGTCGACGCGAACGCCATCGTCTGCCGCGCCGTTCAACAGCGGCAGAACGGTGCTTCCCGCGATCAGCGGATTGAGCGCGGCAACGCTTGCGCCTGCCGACACCGGCACGCGCTTCAGGAGCGAGCGCAGATCGGTATAGTGCCACGCCTCGACGCGACGCGTCGGCAGACCGTAGGACTTGATTTCGCTGATGGCGCTGTCGCGCGCGGTCAGCACGTCGCCATTGCCTGGCAGGCTGCCGACCTGATCGTTATAGGCCGCAAGAAGCGCATTTTCCGCCTCCGTCAGCTTGATTTGGACTGGAGCGTTCATCAACCGTCCCCTCAGGCCGCAGCTTCGATGACGTCGGCATAGCCGTTGGCTTCAAGCTCGAGCGCGAGAGCCTTGTCGCCGGACTTGATGATCTGGCCCTTGTAGAGAACGTGAACCGTATCCGGCACGATGTGCTCGAGAAGACGCTGATAGTGCGTGATGACAATGACAGCACGGTCCGGCGAACGCAGTGCATTGACGCCATCCGACACGATCTTCAGCGCGTCGATGTCGAGGCCGGAATCCGTCTCGTCGAGAACGCAGAGCTTCGGCTCCAGCAGTGCCATCTGCAGGATTTCGGCGCGCTTCTTTTCACCGCCGGAGAAACCGACGTTCAGCGGGCGCTTCAGCATATCCGGATTGATCTTCAGCTGTGCTGCGGCTTCCTTGACGCGGCGCATGAAGTCCGGCGTCGTCAGCTCGTCTTCGCCGCGCTGCTTGCGCTGTTCGTTCATCGCAACCTTCAGGAACTGCATGGTCGCAACACCCGGAATTTCCACCGGATACTGGAAGGCCAGGAAAATGCCCTTCGCGGCGCGCTCGGCTGGATCAAGCTCCAGAATGCTCTCGCCGTTGTAAAGGATGTCACCCTCGGTGACTTCATAGTCCTCGCGGCCGGACAGGATGTAGGACAGCGTCGACTTGCCCGATCCGTTCGGACCCATGATCGCCGCCACTTCGCCAGCCTTGACGGTAAGGTTCAGGCCGCGGATGATCTCGGTGCCGTCTTCGGCGATCCGCGCATGAAGGTTTCTGATCTCAAGCATTTTGAATTCCTTGTAACTTAGAGGAGTCGCCTTAAGGCGCCACGTGATTGATTAGCCGACCGAGCCTTCGAGGCTGATCCCGATAAGCTTCTGCGCTTCGACCGCAAATTCCATCGGCAGTTCCTGGATGACGTCCTTGACGAAGCCGTTGACGATCAGTGCGATCGCCGCCTCCTCCGGAATGCCGCGCGCCAGGCAGTAGAACAGCTGATCCTCGGAAATCTTGGAGGTCGTTGCCTCGTGCTCGAGCTGGGCGGAAGCGTTCTTCGCTTCGATATAGGGCACGGTATGCGCGCCGCACTTGTCGCCGATGAGGAGCGAGTCGCACTGCGTGAAGTTGCGGGCGTTTTCCGCCCGGCGGTTAATCGCCACCTGGCCGCGATAGGTGTTCTGCGAGAAGCCCGCCGAAATGCCCTTGGAGATGATACGGCTCGACGTGTTCTTGCCGAGATGGATCATCTTTGTGCCGCTATCGACCTGCTGGTGGCCGTTGGACACCGCAATCGAATAGAACTCGCCGCGCGAACCATCGCCACGCAGGATGCAGGACGGATATTTCCAGGTGATCGCCGAACCGGTCTCGACCTGCGTCCAAGAGATCTTGGAATCCCTGCCCCGGCAATCGCCGCGCTTGGTGACGAAGTTATAGATGCCGCCCTTGCCGTCCTTGTCGCCCGGATACCAGTTCTGAACGGTTGAATACTTGATCTCGGCGTCATCCATGGCAACGAGTTCGACGACCGCTGCGTGCAGCTGGTTTTCATCGCGCTGCGGTGCGGTGCAGCCTTCGAGGTAGGACACATAGGCGCCCTCGTCGGCGATGATCAGCGTGCGCTCGAACTGGCCGGTGTTCTTCTCGTTGATGCGGAAATATGTCGACAGTTCCATCGGGCAGCGAACGCCCTTGGGAACGTAGACAAACGAACCGTCGGTGAAGACCGCGCAATTGAGCGTCGAATAATAGTTGTCGGTGACCGGAACCACCGAACCCAGATACTGCTTGACCAGATCGGGATACTCGCGGATCGCTTCCGAGATCGACATGAAGATCACGCCGGCCTTCTTCAGCTCTTCCTTGAAGGTGGTGACGACCGAGACGCTGTCGAAAACGGCATCGACGGCGATCTTCGAGGTCTTCACGCCAGCCAGAAGCTCCTGCTCCCGCAGCGGAATGCCAAGCTTTTCGTAGGTCTTCAAAAGCTCCGGATCGACCTCGTCCAGCGACTTCGGGCCAGACGCCGATTTCGGCGCGGCATAATAATAGATGTCGTTGAAGTCGATCTTCGGATAGTTGACGCGCGCCCAGGTCGGCTCTTCCATCGTCAGCCAGCGGCGATAGGCCTCCAGACGCCATTCCAGCATCCATTCCGGCTCCTGCTTCTTGGCAGAGATGAAACGGACGATATCTTCCGAAAGACCTTTCGGGGCCTTGTCGGTTTCGATGGTCGTCTCGAACCCGTACTTGTACTGGTCCACATCGATCTTGCGGACCTGGTCGATGGTTTCCTGAACGGCTACCATGTCTTGCTCTCCAATCTCGCCGGGTCAAGAACCGGCGGCTTGTCTTGCATCTTGCAATTCACGGGACCTTTTGCAGCGATTGCCACGGTTCCGCAAGTCAATTTGCGCTTTATCAATTCAGGCGGCCGTCACCTGCCGGTTCAGCCGTCCCAACACTTTTCCAAAGGCTGCGATTGCCGCCTCTATATCGTCTTCCGTCGTACCCGTCCCGAGTGAAACGCGCAGTCCACCAGTCTTTGCGTCAAAGCCCATGGCCGTCAGAACGTGGCTCTCGCCGACCTTGCCGGAGGAGCAGGCCGATCCCGCCGAAAGGGCAATGCCCTCCAGATCAAACGCGATCTGGCCCGTCTCGGATTTCAGTCCCGGCACGCTAAAGAAGCTCGTGTTTGCAATACGCGGACCAGCCCGCCCATGGATGATGACATCCGGGCACATTTCAGAAATGGCCGCTTCAAACCGGTCACGCTTCAATTGGAGATCCGCCATACGGGCATCAAGGCCCTCGGCGTGAAATGCGGCTGCTGCGCCAAAGCCCGCAATCGCAGCGATATTCTCCGTCCCCGCGCGGTGACCCTTCTCGTGTCCGCCGCCACGAATGAGCGGCGCGGGCATCATGACCTCGCCACGCGAGATGAGCGCACCGGCACCCTTGGGACCGCCCAGCTTGTGGGCAGACAGAATGAGAAAATCGGCGTCCAGCGCTTCCATGTCAACGGCAACGCGACCAGCGGCCTGCACGGCGTCGCAGACGAGGATACCGCCAGCGCGGCGCACGATGCGGGCAACCTCGGCCACCGGCTGGAGAATGCCGGTCTCGTTGTTGGCCAGCATCAGCGCGACCATAGGCAAGCCGGGCGCGGCATCGTGGGCGACAAGCAGCCGCTCAAGCGCATCCAGATCGACAATGCCGTTCTGTGTCACTGGAAACGTCACGACATCGGCGCGGCCGAACCGGCCACCCTCGCGCACCGCGGGATGTTCGATCGCGGATACATAAAGCTTTAAAACCTTCAGGGACGAGCGCCCCATCCTGAAATCCGGCGTCAGCACCATGTTGGCGGCTTCGGTCGCACCAGAAACGAATGTCACATTCGCCGCCTTCGCGCCGACAAGCCGCGCAACCGCATCCCGGGCACGATCGATCAACGCGCGGGCCGCCCGGCCCTCGACATGAACCGAGGATGCGTTGCCCGGAAGCGCAAGAGCGGAAACAACAGCATCGCGCGCGCAATCAAGCAGCGGCGCGGTCGCATTCCAGTCCAGATATGTGCGCTTTCTTGACATCGTTGCTGAACTACCGCGAAGCCATTTCGTCAGGCCTCGCATTTTTCTTGAATTTTCGGGCTCGCTTGTCTTAAGAGACTTCCCCATAGGGAAGCGGGCATGCCCGACTTTCGAATGGTTCTAAACAAGCTTTAGAAAAGCTGACCGCTTTCGTCAAGTACAAAGCGGGGCTTTTCAGGCCATATGAACCGGGAACATACCGGAGATAAAATGCCCGAAATCATTTTCAATGGCCCTGCGGGCCGGCTTGAAGGCCGCTACCAGCCGTCCAAGGAAAAGAACGCCCCGATCGCGATCATTCTTCATCCGCATCCGCAGTTTGGCGGCACGATGAACAACCAGATCGTCTACCAGCTCTTCTATATGTTCCAGAAGCGCGGTTTCACCACTCTCCGCTTCAATTTCCGCGGCATCGGACGTAGCCAGGGCGAATTCGACCATGGCGCGGGCGAGCTGTCGGATGCTGCCTCCGCGCTCGACTGGGTGCAGTCCATGCACACCGATTCGAAGAACTGCTGGGTCGCCGGCTATTCGTTCGGTGCGTGGATCGGCATGCAGCTCCTGATGCGCCGCCCGGAAATCGAAGGCTTCATTTCGGTTGCCCCGCAGCCGAACATCTATGATTTCTCGTTCCTCGCGCCATGCCCGTCATCCGGCCTGATCGTATCAGGCGATGCCGATCGCGTTGCGCCTGAAAAGGACGTCAATGGTCTGGTCGAAAAGCTGAAGGCCCAGAAGGGCATCCTGATCACGCACAAGACGATCCCCGGTGCGAACCACTTCTTCTCCAGCCAGATGGAGCCTCTGATGTCGGAATGCGAGGATTACCTCGACCGTCGTCTGGCGGGCGAACTGGTCCCCGAACCGGCCTCCAAGCGTGTCCGGTAAAGCGATATGCGGATCGTGGTCGATACAAATGTCTTCATAGGCGCTTGTATCGGTCGCGGCCCGGCCTCAAAAGTGATCGAGGCATGCATCCAGGAACGGTTGGCTCCACAACTCAGTTCAACGCTGCTACTTGAATACACCGACCTGATCGGCAGAGAAGCCGTATTCAAGAACGCACGATTTAACTATGAACAACGCCGAAAGCTCTTGCTGGCTTTTTCTTCCGTTTGCGAGTGGAGAGAGGTTCACTTCAAATGGCGGCCGAATTTGCGAGACGAAGCCGACAACCATCTTATTGAATTGGCAATCTCGTCCAACGCGCCTATTATAGTGACTGAAAACTTGCGGGACTTCGCGTTCCAGGATCTTAAATTCCCACAGGTCAAGATCCTCAACGCAAGAGATTTTCTGGAGTTCGTGAAACCATGAATGCCATCACAGTGAAAGTATCTCCGGACGTTGAGGAAAAGCTGAAGGCCATCGCGATCCTGAAGGGGGTAGACGTGAGCGTCCTGCTTGAGGAAGCCACCAGCCATATGGCTGCCGAATACGACGCCTATCTGCTGTTCCGCGAAATGCAGGAAAAAGGTCGAGGTCTTAGGGAAGAAGCCCTCGCGCTTCTTCGCACATAACGTCTCCCACTCCACATTGACAAACCCCATCCCGCTTGCTCTGATTGGCCTTCCCTTTACGTCTTCGTCAATCAGGCGCATCAGACGATGTCTTCATCCATTCAGTTCGACGCCATCGGCTTTGCCGGGGGTGGAAATCGCTGCTACTGGCAATCCGGCTTCTGGGAAGCCTTCAACGGAACGCATCCGCAATCGCCGCGCTACTACGTGACCGTTTCGGCCGGCGCGTATCACTGTGCCATGAACATAGCCGGCAAGGCGCGAGAGGTCCGCGAGGCTGCGATCGCCTTTGCGTCGCGCGGCCTGCCTGATGTCGAGTGGGCCAACATCAGGCGCGGAAAATCTCCCTTTGTCGTCGGCAATCTCTTCGAGCAGTTCCTGCTCCAGATGTTCAAAGATGCCGACGTCGAACAGCTGAAAGACAAGCCGCCGATCCTCATGCAGCTTGCGCATCCTCCGGCCTGGATGCCCGCTTCGGTGGCAGCGCTCGGCTCGATCATGGCCTACCAGCTGGAAAAACGCCTGACGGGCGGCGCCCATTCGAGCGCTGCGCGTCATCTTGGCCTCACCCCCTCCTGGGTATCGACGCATGACATGGTGACAGCGCGCGATCTCGTTGACGCCATCCTCGGCACCTCCTCCGTACCGCCTTTCATGCGTGTTGGCCGCGTCAATGGCCGTCTTTGCCTTGACGGCGGCCTTGTGGACAATCCACCGTTGATCAGGTTGCAGGAAACGGAAGCAAAAGGTGGCAGGACGCTCCTGTTGACCACGCGCTACGGCCGCGTTCCGCCGGCCGCACCCAACCGGATCATCGTCAGCCCCTCCCAGCCGATCACGGTCAACAATTTCACCATCCGCGATCCGGATGGACTGAGGCATGCCTATGAACTCGGCCTCAGGGACGGCGAGGCCTTTGCAAAGGCCCTCCCCGTGTGAATTCAGCCGCCATGGTTGCATCGAGCCCGCCAACAAAAATGTCGATTAATCCTTTTTGAATCATATCATTATCCGATTTTAAACAGACGCCCATTTAAACCTATGGGCGAAACGTCTATATTTCCCTCGTCAACCATTGGAACGGATTCCTCAGCGATGACCCCAAGGCCGGCCCAGCGCCTTTCAAAAAGCTGGTATTCGGCAAGCATCCTGCCCTGACGGGGCTGAAGCTCAAAAACACAATCTCCAAAAATACCGGCACGGATAATACCCATGCGCTTAGCGCGTGAGGGAAAACCGTGTCCGCAACCCCTCACACACGCCGGGTCAAGCCCGAATTGCGCCCGGCATTCACCAGAGAGAGCTTATGGACAACTATTCTTCGCTCACCAGCAACGACTGGACGATCATCTGGATCGCCGCAGCCGTTATCGTCTTTCTGATCGTGCTCCGCATGAGCGGCGCGGTCCGCTACATCGCCAATGATCGCATTGGCATTCTCGAAAAGCTCTGGAGCTTCCGGGGCTCGGTCGATAGCGGCTTTATTGCACTCAACGGTGAGGCAGGCTTCCAGCCTGACACCGTGCGCGGCGGCCTGCACTTCTTCATGCCGTTCCAGTACAGCCTGCACAAGGCAAATCTTGTGACGATCCCGCAGGGTCAGATCGGCTACGTGTTTGCCCGCGACGGCAGCGCCCTGCCGCCGACCCAGACTCTGGCGTCGAACACGGTAGCCGACGACTTCCAGGATGCCCGCGCCTTTCTTGAAAAGGGTGGCCAGAAGGGCCCGCAGCGCAAGATCCTGCGCGAAGGCACCTATGCCATCAACCTCGCCCAGTTCGTCGTGCTGACGGCTCAGCGCACCTATGCGATCAACATGTCGACATCCGAAACCGCGCTGTTTCAGGAGATGGCAGACCTGATTGCCGAAAGACAGGGCTTCCAGCCCGTCGTCATCAAGGACTCCGATGACCTCATCGGCATTGTCACCGTCCATGACGGCCCGGCGCTGCCCGATGGCGAGATCATTGCGCCGACGGTTGCCAACGATCCAAAGAACCCGCTCTTTCACAACAACTTCCAGGATCCGGAGAAGTTCCTTGATGCCGGTGGCTATCGCGGTCGTCAGCTGCAGGTTCTGGCAGACGGCTCCTACTATCTGAACCGTCTCTTCGCCACCGTCGAACTGGTGCAGAAGACGATCATCGAGGTGGGCACGGTCGGCGTCGTGGTCTCCTATACCGGCCGTGCCAGCATCGATATCTCGGGCGAAGGCTACCGCCATGGCGAGCTGGTGGAACGCGGCTCGCGCGGCGTCTGGTCTACCCCGCTTCTGCCGGGCAAATATGCCTTCAACACCTATGCGGGCAATATCGTGAAAGTGCCGACGACCAACTTCGTTCTCAAGTGGACGAGCGACCAGTCCGGCGAACATCGCCTCGATGAAAACCTCTCGGAAGTGAGCCTCATCACCCGCGATGCGTTCGAACCGGTCCTGCCGCTCTCCGTGGTCGTGCATATCGACTACATGAAGGCGCCGATGGTTGTGCAGCGTTTCGGTGACATCAAGAAGCTCGTCGAGCAGACGCTCGATCCGATGGTGTCGGCCTATTTCAAGAACATTGCGCAGACGAAGACGCTGATCCAGCTGCTGCAGGAGCGCAATGAAATCCAGGCGCGCTCCGGCGAGGAAATGCGCGCCAAGTTCGCATCCTATTCGCTGGAACTCCAGGAAGTGCTGATTGGTACGCCACGTGCAGAACCAGGCCAGACGGCCATCGAGACGATCCTCGTTCAGCTGCGTGAGCGTCAGATCGCAGTCGAAAAGGTCGAGACCTACAAGCTGCAGGAAATCGCAGCCGTGCAGGAACGCACGCTGCGCGAAAAGCAGGCTCTGGCCGAACAGCAGGCCCGCATCACCTCCTCGGCGCTCGCCATCGAGGTCAGCGAGAACGAGGGCAAGGCAAAACTGGCGCTCACCCGTCAGGAAGCCGAGACGATCCAGGTGCAGGCCCGCGCCGAAGCCGAACGGCAGAAGCTTTCCGGTCAGGGTGAAGCCGACCGCATCAAGTACGTCGCCCAGGCTGACGCCGAGCGCATCAAGGTGACGGGTCTTGCTGACGCTGAAAAGACGCGCGCCATCGGTCTTGCAGAAGCTGAAGCCACCGAAAAGAAGGTCGCGGCCTTCGGTGGCCCGGACTACCAGTTGAACTCGCAGGTGCTGATGCGCTTTGCAGAGGCAATTGAAAACGGCAAGCTGCCGCTGGTTCCTCAGATCCAGGTCGGCTCCGGCGATGGCAAGGGCGGTGCGAATGGTCTGGTCGAAATGCTGCTCAGCATGATGGTCGCCGAGAAGACCGGCAAGCCGGTTGCAATCAAGGATCAGCAAGCCGAGTGATTTCAACCATCAAAATCGCGAAGGCCGGACTATCCGGCCTTCGTTTTCTGCACTCTCGTTACAATATTGAATTCCGGCACTAATTCTTGCTCAAGACTTGTCTTTTCACGTCAGCCGATATGCTTTCGGCAAGGCCGACATTGCAGTCTGTCATCTTACGGTCAGGTCCCTGTAAGCTTTGAGCCCACACCCTGATGCCGCTGTTATTGCTCATACCAAATCCTGATTTGAAAAGCGGAGGAACAACGATGCGCAAATATCTTTTGGTAGCCAGTGCCGCCATGTTGATTTCAACAACGACAGCAGCCCATGCACAGCGGACATTGTTTGAAGCCCTGTTCGGGACATCCAAGGGGCATGACGCCACTGAAAAGCGCCACCATGCTTCGAATGAGACCAGGAAGCATGACAATGCTGCCGAGGCAAACGACAACAATGGCGTCAATGTCGCCGACGACAACGACGCTTCGGAGGACGCGAGCCACCACACTGCCAGCGCCGCCAGCCATGAAAGCAGTCACTCCAGCAGTAGCTCAAGCAGCAGTTCCAGCAGCGGCTCGCAGGGTTCCGGCCATGACGGCGGACATTCCGGCCACAGCGGCGGCGATTGAGCGCATATGGGCGCATAAACATACTCTTGTTCAGCCGGGCATTGTCCGGCTGAATTCGTCTCGCTGAACTCCTGCAATCAATACAGTTTCGTCACGGTTTCGCCAAAACGCCGCCCGTGACCGGCATGCGAACCCCGGTTGTCCCCGGATGTGTCAGTGCCAGACCTTTCAGCGAACGCACGGCGAGATAGGCCCAGGCTTCCGCCTCCATGCTCGATCCGTTGAAACCGAGGTCGTCGGCCGTGCTGACCCTCGCCCCCTCTTCCGCCGCCATCCTTGCCAGATCATTCATGATCGTCCGGTTGAGACGGCCCCCTCCGCAAATGACATAGTGTTTTGGCCGCTGCGGCAGATGCCGGGCAGATTTGAGAATGGCGGCTGCCGTAACGTGAGCGAGCGTGCGCGCGCCGTCGTGGAGACCGGCCTCTCCGCTTTCCGGTGGACGGAAGTCGTTGCGGTCGAGCGACTGCCGCTTCGCATCGGTAAAAAACGGATGGTCGAGATAGCGTGCGGCGAGCGACGCCAGAACATGCCCCTCGGACGCGATCGCCCCGCCCTGATCGAAGGGAATGCCCGCCTCAACCTCCACCCATTGATCGATGAGCGTATTGCCGGGACCGCTGTCAAAGGCAACGATCTCACCATCCCGGCCGATATAGGTAAGGTTTGATATCCCGCCTATATTGACGAAGACCACCGGGAAATCCGCCCGCGGCAGGCCGCTTGCAAGTGCCGCGTGATAGACCGGAACAAGTGGCGCACCCTCGCCGCCGTGCACCATGTCATTGGCACGCATGTCGTAAACGACCGGAACTCCCGTTTCCTTAGCCAGCGAAAGACCGTCGCCGACCTGAACTGTCAGGGCCTGTTTCGGCCGGTGCAGCACGGTCTGGCCGTGAAAGCCGATGACATCGGCCTTTACGTTCGGATAGGCCTGCCGGAATTTTCCGACCGCCGCTGCATGACGCAACGTCAGATCGCGCTCCAGCGCCGTAAGCTCGCCGGGTCGCTCGGTGCGAACTTTGATCGCCTTCGCATCCTCCAGTCCCTGTTGCAGGCGGCGCCGGAACGCTGGGTCATAGGCGACCTCCATCGATGGGCCGCGCTCCACATGGCCTTCCCCATCGGTCAGCACCTGCGCAATATCGATACCGTCGAGTGAGGTCCCGCTCATCAACCCGATGGCGCTGAGGATTTCGCTCATGTCTCATTCCCCGCCGGCGATTGCGCATTCCAACGCCAGAATCGTGTGCAATCTTGAAAAAACAATGCTAAAGGCGCGGCCACAATACGTCTATCGGCATGTCAGAGAGAGTTCCCAATGTCCGGCTTCAAATCCGATTTCCTGCGCACCCTTTCGGAACGCGGCTTCATTCATCAGATCTCCGATGAAAGCGGCCTCGATGATCTTCTCGCCAAGGAAACCGTGACCGCCTATATCGGTTATGATCCGACCGCATCGAGCCTGCACGCGGGATCGCTGATCCAGATCATGATGCTGCATTGGTTCCAGAAGACCGGTCACCGGCCGATTTCGCTGATGGGCGGCGGCACCGGCATGGTGGGCGATCCCTCCTTCAAGGAAGAGGCGCGACAGCTGATGACCATCGAGGTCATCGAGAACAACATCGCATCGATCAAGAAGGTCTTCTCGCACTATCTCGCCTATGGCGAGGGCCCCAAGGATGCGATGATGATCAACAATGCCGACTGGCTGCGCAAGCTGAACTATCTCGAATTCCTGCGCGATGTCGGCCGGCACTTCTCGGTCAACCGCATGCTCTCCTTTGACAGCGTGAAGACGCGTCTTGATCGCGAGCAGTCGCTCTCCTTCCTCGAATTCAACTACATGATCCTGCAGGCCTACGACTTCGTCGAGCTTGCCAAGCGCTACGATTGCCGCCTGCAGATGGGCGGATCGGACCAGTGGGGCAACATCGTCAACGGCATCGACCTCGGTCACCGCATGGGGACAAAGCAGCTCTATGCGCTGACCTCGCCGCTTCTGACCACCTCGTCGGGCGCCAAGATGGGCAAGTCCGCCAATGGTGCCATCTGGCTCAATCCCGACCTCTTGTCGGCCTATGATTTCTGGCAGTACTGGCGCAACACGGAAGACGACGACGTCTCGCGCTTCCTCAAGCTCTACACGACGCTTCCTATGGATGAGATCGCGCGCCTGGCAGCGCTCGGCGGTTCGGAAATCAACGACGCCAAGAAGATCCTTGCGACCGAAGTGACCGCCATGCTCCACGGTCGCGCAGCGGCCGAAGAAGCTGCAGAAACTGCGCGCAAGACCTTTGAGGAAGGGGCACTCTCCGACAACCTGCCCTCGATCAGTGTGGCCAAGGCTGAGCTCGATGCGGGGATCGGCGTCCTCGCCCTTTTCGTCAAGGCCGGCCTTGCGGGCTCCAACGGGGAAGCGCGTCGCCACGTTCAGGGCGGCGCCGTGCGCATCAACGACCAGACGGTTACCGACGAGCGCAAGCTCATCGGCAGCAGAGAATTGACCGCCGACGGCGTGATCAAGCTGTCGCTTGGCAAGAAGAAGCACATTCTGGTGCGCCCGGAATAAGCGGCCTCACTCAAAAAATCAAGCATTTCAAAAGCGGGCATCACGCCCGCTTTTTCATTGGAATTCGAAGATGTTGCGGAAGACGCCCGGCGCAATCAGCGACAGCGGGTTGATCTCGAGCTTCGGACCGTCTGCGGGGCCCGAAAGCCTGAACGTGATGCCGATCAGGCCGCGATCCTTGCCATTCCCGAGAATGAGGCCAATCACCGGAAGCTCGGCAAAAAGGCGGTTGAGGCCGTAGGCCGGCATGAAGGTGCCGGTCATGTTCATGTTGCCATTGCCGTCGCGCAGCACGCCCTGGAAGGTAGCACCCACCTGATCGCCGCGCACGACGCCGTTCTCGAGGCTTGCCGTATCGCCATCGATGAGGATCCGGGCATAACCGCGCGAAAACTTCTGGCTGCTGACATCGATGTTGCGCTTGACCGCTTCGTTGAGGCTCTTCCCGTCCTTGCCGGTCTTCGTCGAAACGATCTGCTGCAGGCGGTCTTCGTTGACGAGCTGGAAGTCGCGCACATCGGCCACGCCTTGCCAGACGCCTCCGGAAATATACCGGATCTTGAAGTTCAGCAGTCCGCCCCGCATGTTCTGGTAGAGCCCGGCAAAGCGAATGAACGAACCTGCGTCCGTCGCAGTCATGTCGATGGAGCGCTTGCCGCCGACGTCTGCCGAAAGCTTGGCAACAATGGCTTGATCGCCCCCGGTCACCGCCGTCAGCTTGACCGCCACCGGCTTGCCGCCGGTGACAGCGTAGACCGCATCGACATTCTTCAGAACCTCGCCATTGAAACCGTTCACGACCTTGAGCTTGGCCGAGACCGACACATCAAGATTGTTGCTCGTGTCCGACGACGACATGGACTTGAGCTTGGCCAGCAACCCGCGAACATCCGCAGACTTGCCGGATGCCGAAATCTTGTAGCGCTTGCCCTCGCGGGTGATGGTCATGGAAAGATCATCGGTGGGCGCGAGCTTGACCTTGGAGAACTCGGCCGATGCCAGCCCGTTCTTGTCGGCGGAAATGCTGCCGGCGACACCGAAGTCCTCACCCGCGAGTGTGAAGTCGGAGATGGCGAATGCGCCACCCGTCTGGTGCGAGGTGAAGGACACCTTGGCCGCAACGCCGACACCTTTTTCCCAACCCGCCCAGGGAACCGAAAGCCGGGCCGCCGCAAGATCAGCCTTGACCGACTGCCCGCCATCGGCCAGCAACTCCATGTCGAGATCAACGGATCCGGAAATGATGTTCTCGATCCCGGGCGCGAGCACTGCAAGTTTCCCGGCATCGACAGAACCCGAAACGCGCCTTTGTGCCTTCTGATGGCTGTCGCTGTTCAGCGGCTGGATCATGCTGATGTGGAGGGGAACGCCGTCAACCTTGGCATCTGCCTCCAGGCTTGCGGACAGGGGGTTAAGCTTCATTTCACCGGTCACACCAGATATCGTTCGCCCGCCGAAAGGTTTGGAGATGGACACATCCTTCAATTGAAGGGTGCCGGTCCAAACGGGTTTGGGCGCATTCGGGCTGACCCCGAGCGGGAAGTTTGCGCGCAGTGCAACAGATGCGCTGCCCTTGAAATCCTCCGGCTTGAAGCCGATCCCCTGAAGCGACGAAATCGGCCGATAGGTCGTCAATTCTACAAGGGCTGCGGCCTCGCCGCTCAGCTTGAAATTCGAGGTCATCATCGCCGGCGGCTGCGAAACATTGGCGATTTCAAAAGAACCGCCATCGATGTCGATCGTCCGCCCGGACGGGAAAAAGGCCGCCCCCTTGGCGATATCGACCCGGATATGCTCCCCGTTCATCTCGAAATGCGCAATGGAATCGCGCATCGGCGGAATGTCGCCCGCCAGCGTCACACGCGCGTCGGCGATGTCGAACTTGATCTTGAGCTGGTTTTCGTCGAGCTGGATGTGATCTTCAGGATAGGTTGGCAGGATCCCCGCCGGCAGGAAGAGTGCAAGCGAGCCATTGGTGATGGTCCCGCCGAACAGATTGCCATAGACCCAGCTTCGCCCCTTGGCGCCCATCCAGAAGGGCCAGAGCGCGCGGATGGCATTGGCCTGCACATTCTGCGTGAAAAGACCAAGGCTCACCTCGGGCGAGTGGCCAACCATCCCCGGCGATGGCGGAGCCCTGAACTTGAGCGACAAGGACCCGCCGATCACACCCGCCGTCGAGGCAATCAGGAGATCCGGCGCCTGAAGTTCAAGCGTATCGGGGTAGAACGTCCCGAACGCCTTGCCCTCGAAATCGACAGGCGAGTCGCCCAGGTTGGCAGGTGCCGCATGACCGCCCTGGATGAGCAGATCGATCCCGATGCCACGTTTTTCCGGCTTGTTCAGCCGGTCCATGTCAATAAAGCCCGCAGTGAACGGCACGCGTGTGTCGCCAAATTCGAGCGCGGACGGCTCCACCTCGATCTTGTTGGCGCTGAAATCATAATGCGCGGAAACCTCCCCGCGCGTGACGGCGGATGATTCCGCTTCGCCATAAAAGGCCGCCCGTGACAGGGACAGACCGATCCTCAGCGCCGGCTTCTGGCTGGCGCCACCCTTGGCCTCCAGCCGCACCGACAGGTCACCGTCGAGCCCCGTGAACGGCACACCCTGACGGCTGCGCATGAGAACGAAGGGCCGAATGTTGAGGCTGCCGATATTGACCGATAGCGCCTCGAAGCCGAATTCGCCTCGCTTGGCCGAAACGTCGAAAATGCCGGGCTGCCCATCAATCGAAACGTTTCCATTGATCGTCAGGTTGCCGTCGGCATTGCGCCGAAGCGTCACTTTCTGGATATCGACGGGCACATGCCGGTTTTGCTGTGCCGGCATGTCGAAACTCAGCCCCGACAGGGCGAGTTCCGTCACATCGCCCTTGCGGGCAGCATCGTCAAAAAGGTCAAGCGCCGAAAAGGATCGCTCCAGCAAGCCCGGTATGGCATCGATGCGGAAGGCAGCAACACCTTTGGAAATCGGCATGGCATCGAAATTGATCCCTGTCCCATCGATATTGATCGACGAGGCCTTCACCTGCCCCGTGAGCAGCTGGCCCGTCTCGAGCGCGATTTGCACGCGGCCCGCGCGAAACACCTCGCCACCACCGGCAGATGGCCGCAGTGACACGCCGCGCACATCAAGTGCCAGCTGGCCTTGTCTGTTGAAGCGCAGGCTTGTTGCGGCGACCGTGGCTTCATAATGCTCAGCGCCAATGGCACGCGACAGGATCACTTCCGCCTCGCGTCTCAGCGCCGCGTCGAGGTATCCCTGCTCAATGGCGTAGTAAAAAGCGCCGGCGCAAAGACCGATGAAAATGCAGAGCCTTACGAACGAGACGACGACCCGGCGCAGCGCGCTCTTGCGGCGTCGTGCAGGCTTGGGCGACGCCGCAGCGACCGGCGCAGCATCGTCCGTCATCTCCTGCGCGCGCAGGTCGGCATTTTCGCCGCGGTCTTCCGCCATGCGAGGAACGTCTCCCTGTTGCCGTTGGTCAGTTCGGCATTCTTACGACAATGCGGCCAGAATATGCTGCAAGCAGCCCATGGTTTCCACCCTTCACCCCGGCAATCGCGTCGCATCCGTTGCTCATTTGGCTGTCTGTCCCCAGTTTGACCAGCATGACGAACCGAATACAGAAGCCTGCGATGTCCGCGATGGACATCTTCCCTTGTCGCGATTCCCCCGACGCCTATATACCGTGGGTCGAATAACAATGTCTTGCACGAGGGATTGCACCGATGACGACAGAACTTAAAGTCGGCGATGCTGCGCCGGACTTCCAACTGCCTTCAGACAACGGCGAAACCGTGTCGCTCGCCACGCTGCGTGGCAAGAAAATCGTTCTCTTCTTCTATCCAAAGGACAACACCGACGGCTGCACGCTGGAGGCAAAGGACTTCAGCCGCCTCAAGGGCGATTTCGAAGCCGCTGGCGCCCAGGTTTTCGGCATGTCGCCGGATAGCATCAAGAAGCACAAGAACTTCGTGACCAAGCAGGAGCTTACGGTTCCGCTGATTTCCGACGAAGCCACTGAAACGCTGACGAAATTTGGCGTGTGGCAGGAAAAGTCGATGTACGGGCGCAAATACATGGGGGTCGTCCGCACGACGGTCGTCATCGATGCGAACGGACGAATCGAAAAGATCTGGCCTTCTGTGAAGGTCGACGGTCATGCCGAAGAGGTTCTCGCTTACGTCAAGTCCGCAGCCTGATGCCTCCCGGGTTCCAGTCGCTGAGGCAAGCCGCCATCACAGCCGTCCGGTCGCCTGATCTCGATCAGAAGACCGGACTGGCCTCTCATGCGGCCGAGCTCTGGTTCGAAAGGCGGCTCTCGCTGAGATCGCCTTCCGATCCCGCCCTGCCGGACAGACCGGGCCGCCCGGCAAAACCGGTTTTGGTTCCGCCGCAGCAGGTCAAGCGTCGCAACATTGCCTCCCCCAGGGGCCGAGTGGCGCTCCTTCACGCGCTCGCGCACATCGAGCTCAACGCGGTCGATCTCGCGCTCGACATTGTCGCGCGATTCGCCGCAGAGCCTGTTCCACGTTCGTTTTTCGATGGCTGGATGCAGGTCGCATTCGAGGAATCCAAACACTTCAATCTCATCCGCGGACGCCTGAAGGCGCTCGGTGCGGATTATGGTGACCTGCCCGCCCATGATGGCCTCTGGCAGGCGGCACACGATACACGCAACGATCTGACGGCACGCCTTGCCGTCGTCCCTCTCATCCTGGAGGCACGCGGGCTCGACGTGACGCCGTCGCTGCAGGAGAAAATGCGCGAAATCGGTGACATCGAAAGCGCCGAGGTGCTTGATGTCATCTACAACGACGAGAAAGGCCACGTCGCTATTGGTGCGAAGTGGTTCCGCTTTCTGTGCGCACGGAATCGCAAGGACCCAGCTGCCACGTTCCAGGCGCTCGTCAGGGCAAATTTCCGCGGACCGTTGAAAGCGCCCTTCAATGATATCGCACGCGCCGAAGCCGGGCTAACCCCTTCGTTTTACAGGTCTTTGACGGCAATTAGTTCAGCCTGAAAGCGGCAAAACGGCATTTCAAAACCATTTATTAACCTTAACCAGTTGTAATTGCTGCGATCAAAGCTGAAACAATTGCGGTTAGGGGTAGCCACTTGGCCAGCGAAGCAGGAAAAAGCGTCTTTGCAAAGCGGAGGAAAGAGCACGTTCTCATCCTCGCCAGCGGCAACAAGGTACGTCACCTGACAATCAAGCCATGGATGACGGCGGCAGCGATTTCGTGCGTCGCCGCCATGACGACGGGTTATTTTGCAGCGACGACCTATCTGGTTCTGCGCGACGACCTTCTGGGCGCGTCCATTGCCCGGCAGGCGCGCATCCAGCACGATTATGAAGACCGGATCGCAGCATTGCGCGCGCAGGTCGATCGCGTCACATCGCGTCAGTTGCTTGACCAGCAGGTCGTCGAGAAGAAGGTCGAAAAGCTGATGGAGCGGCAAACCGCCCTCACCGATCTTCACGGCCGCCTCAATGATCTCGTCGAACGCGCACAGGACGCCGGCGCGATCCAGCCCGAAATCCCGGTGCCTGCACCGAAACCCTCAACCGACGACAAGCACGCCGATGCATCCGGCTCACCGTTCGATGCACTTCTGGGAACCGACCAGAAGGTTGCAGCCGTCGATCCGATGACGACCCATTCGCTGGGCTTCCTGCCGACGAACGAATCGCCTGCCAACCGTGCCGACCGCATCTTCACCAACGTGACGCGCTCCCTGAAGTCGATCGAACAGGACCAGATCGCCAAAATCGAAAACCTGCGTCTCGGCGCAGACAAGAAGGCCGACGAAATCTCCCGCATTCTGGCGCGCACCGGCATCATGCCCAAGGATGAAGCCCAGGAAAACGAGAACATGGGCGGCCCGTATATTCCGGTGAACCAGCCCTCGAACGACAAGTTCGACCTGACCCTGAACCAGCTCGATCTCTCGATCCAGCGTCTGGAACAGATCAGGAGCCAGGCAATGCAGTATCCGTTCGGCAACCCGATCCCGGGTGCGTTCGAAACGAGTGGCTTCGGCTATCGCAAGGATCCATTCCTCGGTACGCTTGCCCTTCATCCCGGCATTGACTTTCAGGGTCACACCGGCGACCCGGCCCGCTCGACGGGCGCAGGGACAGTCGTCTCCGCAGGTCCGTCCAACGGCTACGGCAATATGGTCGAGATCGACCATGGCAACGGCATTTCGACTCGCTACGGTCACCTGTCAGCAATCCTCGTGCATATCGGTCAGAAGGTCGAGACGGGCGAGGAAATCGGCAAGGTCGGTAGCACGGGCCGCTCAACCGGACCGCATCTGCACTATGAAGTCCGCCGCAACGGCGTGGCAATCGATCCCTCGGGCTTCCTCAACGCAGGGCTGAAGCTCAATCCGCTTCTCTGATGCAACAGTGAGACCCTTGGGCCTTTTGACGCCGGTTCATTGTTGAATGAGAGTGCAACTCCGGTTCAACCGGAGTCGATCATGAACGCTGCGACACTAATCGGATTCGCCCTCGCATTCTTCGTCTTCGCGGCCAGTCCCGGCCCGGATAATTTCACGATCTTCTCGAAGACGATCACGCAAGGCCCGCGAGCAGGCATTGCCTACGGTCTTGGAACGGTAACGGGGATAATGGTTTTCCTGTCGCTCGGCATCGCCGGGCTCAGTTATGCCGCAGAAACGCTTGCGCCTTTCATGAGCATCATCCGTAAAATAGGCGCGCTCTATCTGATCTGGATGGGGATCGCGCTTTGGAGGTCCGCGCCGGAACCCGCAACGGAGCAGCGCCCGCTATCAGCACCGGGACGGCGGTCCCTGGCTGGAACCTATATGACTGGCTTCGCCCTCAACCTTGGCAATCCAAAGATGCCGCTTTTCTACCTCGCAATCCTGCCCAACGTGGCGCACGCCGATGTTGGTCTTGCAGGGTTTACTTTACTCGTCATTGTCGTCTCGCTGGTCGAGGCCATCGTTATCGGGACCTATTGCGGCCTTGCTCTCAAGACACGGGCGGTCGCGACAAAGCCCGCGGTTCTGCGGTGGCTCAACCGAAGCGCAGGGGCGCTGATGGCGGGTGCTGGCGTGACAATTCTGTCGAAGCGTTGAGAAATCTTTACGTTACGGCAGCAAAAACCCTGAAAAACTTGACTTTGCGCCGGTTTGAGCCTATTCCGCCCCGCATCATCGCATGCATTCGCTGCCGATTAACCTGAGTTCTCCGGAACCGAACGGAATCATCTCTTCAATTGACCACATTTGCTGACCTTGGCTTGAGCCCGAAAGTTGTATCCGCAGTCACCGACGCCGGGTACACGATTCCAACCCCTATTCAGGCGGGTGCGATCCCGCGCGCGCTGGAACGGCGCGACATTCTGGGCATTGCCCAGACGGGGACGGGCAAGACGGCAAGCTTCGTTCTGCCGATGCTGACGCTGCTCGAAAAGGGCCGCGCGCGCGCGCGCATGCCGCGCACGCTGATTCTCGAACCGACGCGCGAACTTGCTGCTCAGGTCGCCGAGAACTTCGAAAAGTATGGAAAGAACCACAAGCTCAACGTTGCGCTGCTCATCGGCGGTGTTTCGTTTGACGATCAGGAACGCAAGCTCGAGCGCGGCGCAGATGTGCTGATCGCAACGCCCGGCCGCCTGCTCGATCATTTCGAGCGCGGCAAGCTGCTGATGTCTGCGGTTGAAATCCTCGTCATCGACGAAGCCGACCGCATGCTCGACATGGGCTTCATCCCGGATATCGAGCGCATCGCCAAGCTCATCCCGTTCACGCGCCAGACGCTTTTCTTCTCGGCCACCATGCCGAAGGAAATCCAGGTTCTGGCCGACCAGTTCCTGCAGAACCCGGAACGTGTCGAAGTTTCGACCCGCTCGTCGACCGCCAAGACGGTCACGCAGCGTCTGGTCGCCTGCCACTCGAAGGATTATGAGAAGCGCTCCAAGCTTCGCGATCTTATCCGCGCCCAGGAAGACCTGAAGAACGCCATCATCTTCTGCAACCGCAAGAAGGATGTGGCCGATCTGTTCCGCTCGCTCGAACGCCACGGCTTCTCAGTCGGCGCGCTGCATGGCGACATGGATCAGCGCTCGCGCATGGCGATGCTGCAGGGTTTCAAGGACAACCAGATCAAGCTGCTCGTCGCCTCTGACGTTGCGGCACGCGGCCTCGACATCCCCGATGTCAGCCATGTTTTCAACTTCGACATTCCCATTCACGCTGAAGACTATGTTCACCGGATTGGCCGCACGGGACGTGCAGGCCGCTCGGGTGCTGCTTTCACGCTCGTCTGCCCTCGCGACCGCAAGTATCTCGATGCCATCGAGAAGCTTATTGCGGAAAAGATCGAATGGCTCGACGGCGACCTCTCCGCCCTTCCGCAACTCCCTGAATCCGAGGGCGACGATAATCGCTCCAAGGGTCGCCGCGAACGCGGTCCAAAGGGCGGCAAGGAAGCGCGTGGCCGCAACCAGAACCGTTCACAAGCGGTTCATGCAGAAGCAGTAGAACCGGAACCCGTGATCAAGGAAATCGAGGAAGCACCCGTGAACAAAGCCGTCCGCAGCGAAGTCGAGAAGTCCAATCGTCCCCAGCGCGGCGAACGCCGCCCCTACCCGGCAAACGATGACAACCGCGACCGCCGCAACCGCAATCGTCGCAACGACGATGATGGCCCGACGCCGGTCGGCTTCGGCGACGACATCCCGGCATTCATGCTGATCGTTGCCAACAGCAAGTAATATGGGTCAACCGGGAATAGATTTTCCGGGACTGGGTGTCGGCCTCGTCATCAGACGGGGCCGTTCCATTTTGCTCTACCGCCGCACGAGGATGCCTGAAGCGGGCCACTGGAACATTCCAGGCGGCAAGGTCGATCACATGGAAGCCTGTGTTGACGCCGCGTGTCGCGAGACCGAGGAAGAAACCGGGCTTGAAATCGGTGCGATCCGCTTTCTCTGCGTCTCGGAAAACCGCTTTCCGCAAGACGGTCACCACTGGGTGTCACTGATCTATGTGACCGACGACTTCACCGGCGAACCGCGCGTCATGGAGCCGGAGAAGCTCCCCGAATTCGGCTGGTTCGATATCGACGCCCTGCCCGAGAACGTTTCGAAGTTCACGCTGGATGCGGTGAGACATTTGTGATGCTGCGACATTTTGCAGGCAAGCTGTCGGCCATTCGACTAATCATTGTTGCAGTATGTATTGCAGCTTCGAGCACAGCACCCAGAGCGGAAAAAATCACGGAAAAATACAAGAGGCTTTCAACAAAGATCGAGGAATTGTCTCACTTCGATGGCAGTAGCGCAAGAAAGACAGAGATTTCCGCATTAAAATCAGAAATTTTAGGCGGAATATACTGTCAAAAGCCGTACTCCTATCTGGGCCTCTTAATGCTTTATCGTTATGGCTTTATATCTGAAGACAATATAGATCCCGATCTAATCCCTGTAATTGGTCAGGTCATGGATGCGTCTTTTGTCTACGGGTTAAGCGACAGCTATCGGCTTTCGCTTGTCTGGGCTTTGGTGAGCATGGGCGAGCCGCCACGTGGACCCACAAAGACAACCCCAAGAAGCGCCAAATTTGCAGAATGTTTGAACGAAAAACTGTCGGCGCGGACATGCAAACGTATCGCGATCGAGAGCCTAGGAATAAAAAGCCAGCAATATTATTCGGAGCTGCTGAAGCCTTACATCGTCAAGAACAAGATTAAGACTCCCTGCCCGATCAAATAGTGGTTTCAGACCGTGCGACGAAGTCCATTTGCAACATGGTGGATGGCGGGATTGTCTGCTACAATCTTCTTATGAGTACGATAGAAAAAACAGATGCTGATGTCAGACCGAAATCGACGCCGAGTCCGGCGGAGATTGCGGCATGGGACGCCCTGCCGCGAGACGAGCAATTGCGGCGTTTGCGCGAGAGCTTCGAGGACCACGACTGCTCGCGTCCGAGCACCATGACGATGGCGGACATTCTGGAGAACGCGCTGGCCGCTGCCAAACATGAGTGATCGCTATCGGATCTCGAGAAAAGCGCAAACGCAGATATCGGACATCGTCATCAGCACTGCCGAGATATTTGGGGTGTATCAGGCGAGAGCCTATCATTCCGGCCTCGCCCGATCATTTGAACTTCTTGGCGACTTCCCTCTGATGGGCCCCGCTGCTGAACATTTGTTCCCCGGTCTTCGTAGGTTCACGTTTCAATCTCACATCGTATATTACACCATCTCGGATGCTGGCGTGTTCATAAGACAGGTCTTGCATCACCGGATGCAAGTACGCCCGGAGCTATTCGTTTAGGGTCAAAATCAACTTCGCGCATGACCTAGCAGAAAGTTGAATTGGACGTGTGCGGATGCCTGAAATAGCCTCTCCTTTGATGCACGCAGGAGAGCCGCCTTGTCCGCCACTATCGAAATCCGCTACGTCACCTCCCATGATCACGAACTCTGGATGCCGCTCTGGAAGGGCTATCAGCGCTTCTACAAGACCGATATTCCGGAAGAAACGAGCGCTGTGACATGGCGGCGCTTCCTGAACCCTGATGAGCCGATGTTTGCGGCTCTTGCCTTTCAGGACGGACGCGCCGTCGGCATGGTGCATTTCATCTTCCACCGCTCCTGCTGGACGGTTGGCGACTATGTCTATCTGCAGGATCTCTATGTGGAAGAATGCATTCGCGGCGGCGGCATCGGCCGCAAGCTGATCGAATTCGTCTATGCGGAAGCAAAGGCCAAGGACGCATCACGCGTTCACTGGCTGACGCATGAGACCAACACCGATGCGATGAAACTCTATGACCGCATCGCATCCAGATCCGGCTTCATCCAGTACAGGCAGCTGTTTTCCTGAGGCAACGGCTTATACCAACGATCATTGATAGGAACTCATTTGACCGGAGCGATTTTGGTTTCCAGCGAGGAGAAAACCACAGCTG